>OJMO01000464.1_pt1 | contig 29446 bp, 32 predicted proteins | sample 1597241 | NCBI WGS metagenome assembly OJMO01 (sample SAMEA2452129, study PRJEB22498) | human gut metagenome | biome: human feces; feature: human gut; material: feces | place: Australia | collected 2012 | reverse complement strand
AGAATTCCAGCCTTCCAAGCTGGCTATGCGGGTTCGATTCCCGCTACCTGCTCCAAAAATTAACCACATTGTTTATTTATAAGCAATGTGGATTTTTTTACTATAATTATACATTTGTTATCTATTATAATTATGCGGGTATAATTTAGTGGTAGAATGTCATGCTTCCGACCTGATAGCGCGAGTTCGATTCTCGCTACCCGCTCCATTTGAAAACAGCTTACGAACTATTAAAGGTTTTGTAAGTTGTTTCTAATAAAGTTTTATAACATATAGTTATAAAATACCTACTTACATTTATTTTAAATATTTAATATCTGTATCATTCAAAATTTGCATTTGCGATATAGCAATTTTGTTTAACTTTTCAAGTCTTTCACTTTGTTTTAATCCTTCATTTATAAAAACAGAATTTAAATTTTCTAAATTTGATAAACATATTAATTCGTTCATTGTTGCATAATCTCTTATATTTCCATCTAAATTAGAATTTTTAGTACGCCATTCTTTTGCAGTCATTCCAAATAAGGCCATATTTAATACATCAGCTTCTTCTGCATAAACAAAGTTTATTTGACTTTTTGTTAATTCTCTAGGTACTAGATTATTCTTAATTGCATCAGTATGTATTCTATAATTAATTTTAGAAAGTTCTCTTTTGGCATTCCAACCAATTTGTTTTTGTTCTTCTGCTTTTAATCTTTCAAATTCTTTTATCAACAATAGTTTGAATTTTGGACTAATCCACATTCCAAACTCAAAAGCAATATCTTTATGAGCATAAGTTCCACCATATCTTCCTGCTTTTGAAATTATTCCAATTGCATTTGTTTTTTCAGTCCATTCTTTTACACTTATTTTATAACTATTTAAACCTGCTTGACTTTTAATTATGGCGAATTCGCCATAATTAAAAGTAGGATTATGAATCTCTTCCCAAATTCCTAAAAATTCAATGGTATTTCGGTTTCTTAACCAATCTGAAACGAAAAAATTACCATCTTTTGATTTTAGCATATCAGTAATTGATATATAGTCTTCATCATCAATTTTTATATAGTTTATCTTTTGATTTAAAACACTTAATTCTGGCATATTATACCTCCTTTTTGAAATAATGATTAATTCGTCTTATTGTATCAAACAAAAGTTCTGAAATCAATAATATTTGAAAATTTTGTAAAAATAAAATTAAATTTAGAATATACAATCGATGATAATGTTGAAGAAACAATGTTTATATGCTATAATTATCAAAATGTTAATTATAGAAAAGAGAAAAAAATTATGTTTTATTATAGTAATATTGTTTATATTGATGGAAGAAAATATACATATGCATTAGATCATGATAATAATAAATTACATCATTAGCTATAGATTATTTTATAGGTCACGAAAATGGTTTATTAGATAAATCTATTAAAATTTTATCAGATTTCAAAAATAATTCTAATGACAATAATAAAAAAATTAAACAGACAAAAAAAACATAAATTTGTTTATAAAGATGTTGAATATAAGATTTACTTTATGACTATAGGAAGATTTGAATTTGAAAAAAGATTTCCTTTTAATATATTTTCAACCTTAAATATTGAAACTTCTAAAAAAAATAAGTCTTAATGACTTATATGATTTAATTTATATAGTAAAACTCCTTTTACAGTTCATATCTAACAGAAGTTTCATAATCGCTCCATTTGAAAACAACTATAAAAAATAAAAAAAGTTGATGTAAAAATATCTGTATAGTTATTTTTACACCAACTTTTTATTATATAGAAAAGTCCACACTAGTTCTAGAAACTTCCAAACATACTTGGAGTACCACCAATAAAATTAATTTCTCCATCGACATAAGAAATCATCTGATTATCATTTATTGCATATATAGGAAACTTTTCATCTTTTAATGTTCTTTTTAGAAAATCTTCATTCCATTGTTCTCTACCTTTTCTCATATAATGTGGAATAATATTAAAATTTACTATTCCATAATCTTTATCCTTAATATCATCTACAGATTTATTATAACGTTCTTTAAAATAGTCTTTAGATTCAATTTGTTTTCCCCACATTATTGCACCAGCAGATGTTCCCATTACTACTTTAGTATCTAGCATTTCATCAATAATATCTTTTAGGTTATATTCTCTAATTATTCTTGTTACAATATTTTGTTTACCACCAACAAAATAAATTAAATCAGCTTGGCTAATTCTATCTCTTATTTCATTTTTTGAGAATCTCTTTAAATCAATAAAATCTATTCTTCCTCCAATATATTTCTCTAAACAAGATAATTCATTTATTACCCATCTTTTATCCTTTTCTCTATCTAATTCAAAATAAGATTCGTTTATTATTCCAATATTAATTTCTTTTAAACTCTTTCCTACAACTCTTTCTACTTCTTGTGCGATTTCATCTGTCAAAAATCCTTGTGACGCTAATAATAACTTCATAAAGTCCCACCTTTCTTTAAATTACTGTTTAAAAATTTTCATATCTAAATCAATATCTTTTTATAAATTATATTCTTTTATATACTCTTGATAATTCAATTCTATAACTAACACTTCTAATATAAAAATCAACAAAATTTCTAAATACTTGTACTATCAAACTATCTATTATTCATCATTTAAAACATTAGTATACATACTAATTGGCTCACCTGTATATTCTAGTACTTCTTCTTCCCCTCTTATAGTTCTTAAGACTCCATTTGAAAGTGCTTCCATCTCTTTTTCACCTGGAATAATTATAACCTTACTTAAAAATTCTATATATTCTTTCAAAATTGATGTAAAATATTCACTATTTGCAATTGCTCCTGTTAATATAATTGCATCTATATTTCCTCTAAAATTAACACTATACGAACCAATTTGTTTTGCAATCTGATAAATCATAGCATCTAAAACAAGTTTTGCTTCCTCATCTCCATCTTCTATACGCTTTACTATTTTCTTAATATCATTAGTTCCAAGTAAAGATGTTAATCCTCCTTTTTTAGTAACTATGTCATATATATCATCTTTAGTATATTTGCCAGAAAAACACATATTCATTAAAGTTAATGTATTTACACTTCCTGTTCTACTTGTTGTAAATGGACCTTCTCCATTTAATGCATTATTTACATCTACTACTTTTCCTAATTTATGAGCTCCTATAGTAATTCCGCTTCCTAAATGTACAACAATTAAATTTAGTTCATCATATCTTTTTCCTATACTTTTAGCATATTGATATGCTACTTCTTTTTGATTTAATGCATGAAAAATTGTGCTACGATGAACTCCTTTTATTCCTGTAATTCTAGATACATCTTGCAATTCATCAACTGTCACTGGATTTACTGTATATGCTTGTTTTCCATTTACTTTAGCTAGATTATATGCAATTTGAACACCTAAATTAGATTGATGTTTCATTGTATATCCCATCTTCGCATGTTCTAACATTTTATCATTTACTTTATATACTCCACCTTTTATAGAAACAAGTCCTCCTGCTCTACCAGAAAAAGCAGTTATTGAATCTAATGGGATTTTATGTTTGTTTAATGTTTCTAATACCTTTTCCGTTCTATATGGAAGTTCATCAGAAATTTCTGTAAACTTTTTCAAATCATTTTCATCATGATATATACTCTCCTGAAAAATCATTTCTTCATTATCATATAATGCAATTTTAGTTGAACCGGACCCTGGATTTATTGATAAAATTCTATACTTTTCCATACATTATCCTTTCATATTGGTTTGATTTAAAAATAAGAACAAAATTTATATCATTTGTAACATTTCTATTAAAACGTCTAAAGTTTGCTTATTTTATTGATACATTCTTATCTTTAAAAGTACAACTATTTTATAATAAGAAGTTACCTAGAGTCAAGGAAAATAAAATAAGATTACGAAATATTCATCCCATTTCGTAATCTTATCTATTATAAACTATTTTTTCTTACTATCATTTCCATATCCTGGTTTATCTAATAATTTAAACATATTTGTTTTATATTTTTCTACACCAGGTTGATTAAAAGGATTTATTCCTAAAAGCATTCCAGAAACAGCACAAGCCTTTTCAAAGAAATATATTAACCCACCTATAGTTTCTGCACTTAATTCATCTATATTAATTAATATATTTGGAACACCTCCATCAACATGTGCTTTTATAGTTCCTTGCATAGCTTTTTTATTTACAAAAGACAATTTTTTTCCTGCTATATAATTAAGTCCATCTAAATCATCTTCATCAGAATTTATTTTTATATCACTTTGGCTATGCTCGATATTAATAACTGTTTCAAATAAACTCCTTCTACCCTCTTGTATATATTGTCCTAAAGAGTGTAAATCTGTTGTAAATTCAGCTCCTGTAGGGAAAATTCCTTTGTTTTCTTTTCCTTCACTTTCACCAAAAAGTTGTTTCCACCATTCTATCATATAATGCATTTTAGGTTCATATGTAACTAATATTTCAATATCTTTATTAGTATTATATAAACAATTTCTTAATACAGCATATTTATAACATTCATTATATTTTATATTAGGATCTGAATATTTTTCACATGCAAATTTAGCACCTTGCATTAATTTGTCAATATCTATTCCAGCCACTGCAATTGGTAATAATCCGTACTGCTGTTAATACAGAATATCTTCCTCCTACATTATCTGGAATAACAAAACTTGTGTATTTTTCTTCTATCGCAAGTTGTTTTAATGCTCCTCTAGATTTATCTGTTGTTACAAAAATTCTCTTTCTTGCCTCTTTTATTCCATATTTACTTTCTAAAAATTCTCTAAAAAATCTAAAAGCAATTGCTGGTTCTGTTGTTGTTCCTGATTTTGATATAACATTAATAGATATATCTTTATCTCCTATTACATCAATCAAATCATTTAAATAATTTGGACTCAAGTTATTTCCAACATACAATATTTGAGGAGTATTTCTTTGTTCTTTATCTAACATATTATAAAAAGTATTTGTTAATGATTCTATAACTGCTCTTGCTCCTAAATATGAACCACCTATACCTATTACTAGTAATATATCTGATGATTCTTGTATTTTTTTAGCACTTCTTTTTATTTTATCGAATTCTTTTTTATCATAATTTTTTGGTAAGTCTAACCACCCTAAAAATGCATCCTCTTTACTTGCATCTTCTTGCAATCTATTATGTATTTCTTCTACCCTATATTTGTATAACATAATAGACTTTTCATTCACACCACTATTTTTAAAATCTAGTTTTATATTAGACATTTAAACTCACACCTTTCTTTTGTATATATGTAACTTAAAATAAACTATTTAAAACTAAACACGCTAAGACTAAAACTTGAATTTTGAAAAATTATATTAAAACAAATTTCTACTTACTTTTTATCATCTAATTCATATTAAAGTTACACCTTATTGTTTCTAATTTTATATTAAATATGATTGTTATGCAATAAAAATATAAAATAAATTGTTGCTTTTAATAAACTTTTAATAAATTCTTGTTACCATTTGGGCTTTGAGCATCAGGAAGAGAACCGAACCTTTAACCCCGTCTCCAATGTTTAGTTCAAGCATTTACTTCATAACTTCACTAAGTACTTTTGCTAAATACTTCATACTAGTGTTAGATTGTTCTAATGTATTACCAGTCGCACCAACCTCAATAATACTTGCTGCTTTAGATACATTCTGATTATACCTTGAATTTCTTACTATCATTGGTTTAAAAAGTCCTGGATACATTTCATTTGCTTTCTCTTGAACTTTTATTGCAAACTTTAAATTTTGTACCCAATTATCATGTTCTAATCCAGATCCATTTGTTCCAATTACGAACATTAATTGTGCTACATATTCATCTCCAATTTTAACTGTTGGAGCATATGTGCTATCTGCAATAGCATCTCTATGTACATCAATTACAACATCAAAATCTTTATTGGTTTTTAATAAATTTTGTACAGTTGTTAGCGAATTACCATATGAACCATTATATGATGGATAATCATGATATGTTGTATTATGAATTACATTATATCCATAAGATTTTAGCTGATTTTGTAATTCAGTTCCAACTCTTGCAACTGAAAAATTTAAATCTGTAGTTCTAAAATTACCTGTTTGATTATATTTACTTGTTTCGGTGGGAGTATAACTTTCACATGTATGTGTATGGAAAATCAATATATTTTTATTATTAACAGTTACTCCATCTGTAGATAACATATCTTCTGTTAACGTATATTTACTCTCATTTTTTATTTGTACACTATTATGAGTATTTGTATATTTAGCTGGTACATTACTTGGTAATACTTCTGTTTTTACACCTGTTGGCACTTCTTCTTTTGCTCTATCTTGCTCTTCCAAATCTTCACTTGATATACTTGACTCATTTCCTTGCTCTATAATATTTTCACTAGTATATCTTTTTTCTAAAGAATCTAGTACTCCTAATTCTTTAGTTAAAGCTAATTTTAATGGCTCTATGTAATTCTCATTATCTTTGGCTTTATTTTCGTTTTTATTTACTTCTTGTATTGTAGGAATAGTATCATCTAAACAAGAGATAAAAGCCTTTTTGTTTTCTTCTTCTATTTTTACCATCTTAGAAATGTCTTTTTCCTTAAGTCCAGAAAAATATCTAGCAAGAACACTAACTATCATAATAGCTATTCCAATTCTTACTAGATATTTTACCACATCTTTTCTATTTATAACTGTTACATTTACCATATTTTTCTCCTTTGTCTATAAGCTCTTATATAATAAAATTTCCTATTATATAAATATATGCTTGTACATAAGAGAATATGATAAATTCTAGTTATTTATTTAAATATTTTTTTATCTCTTCCACTTCTAATTTTATATTTTCTTCTTTTCCAGAATCCATTTCTTTTATTTTTGCTTCTCTATTTTTTAGTTCATCATCACCAATAATTATTATATATTTACTATTTTTCTTATCAGCATATTTAAGTTGTGCTTTTAAACTTTTTCCTGTTACATCTTTTTCTACAAATATATCTGCTTCTCTTAAGTTTTCCACTAATTTAGTTGCAAATATATTTGCTTCATCACCAATGTATGCAATATATAAAGACATATTTTTATCTTGAACCATATTATCTTTATTGTATTTTTCATAAACTTCTACTAATCTCTCTACACCCATTGCAAATCCAATAGCAGGAGTATCTATTCCCTCTAACTCTTTTACTAATCCATCATATCTTCCTCCAGCTAGGACTGTATATCCTTCTTCATCAGAAATAAATTCAAACACGGTTTTTGTATAATAGTCTAATCCTCTTACAATCCCAGGATCTACTACATATTCTATACCTAATGAATTAAGACTATTTTTTACATTTTCAAAATGTTCTTTACATTCTTCACATAAATAATCTAATATAACTGGTGCACCTAAATTTAATTCTTTACATTTTCTTTCTTTACAATCTAATATTCTCATTGGATTTTTTTCAAATCTTGTTTTACATGTATCACAATACATATCTAAATTTGGCCTTATAAATTCTTTTAGTGCCTCTTGATATTTTTTTCTACATATTGGACATCCAATACTATTAATTGTTAATTTTACATTTGGGATATTTAAAACTTTAAATATTTTACTTGCCATTGTTATAATCTCTACATCTGCTAGATATGATGATGTAGAAAACATTTCAGCACCTATTTGGTGAAATTCTCTAAGTCTTCCTTTTTGAACATTTTCATATCTATACATAGCCATGTTATACCAAAGCTTTACAGGTGATGGAAGACTTGCCATTCCATTTTCTATATATGATCTAACTACTCCAGCTGTGCCTTCTGGTCTTAAAGTAATACTTCTTCCACCTTTATCATCAAATGTATACATTTCTTTTTGTACAACATCTGTAGTATCTCCAACACCTCTTTGAAACAATTCTGTATTTTCAAATACAGGTACTCTAATTTCTTTAAATCCATAATTTTCAAATATATTTTTTACTTTAGATTCGATATACTGCCATTTATATATTTCGCTTGGCAATATATCTTTAGTTCCTTTTGGTTTTTGTAGCATACTATCTCCTCCTTTTTTCAACGAGTGCCAATAGGGACGGGGCATTTTGGCACATTCTTTAAATATTGTATTAATTTTGTTATTTTATAAAAAGTGCCAAAATGCCCCGTCCCTATTGGCACTCGTTCATAATAATATTACATATCTCGTCTTTCTTGTAAATCATAATAAATTGGTTTTTCTTCTTTTATTTTTGTAGACTTTCCATGTCCTGGATAAATAATTGTTTCATCTGGCAAAATAAGAATCTTGTTCATAATAGAACTTATAATATCATCAAAGCTACCTGTTGGCAAATCTGTTCTTCCCCAAGTACCTCTAAATATTGTGTCACCCGAAAAAATCAAACTTTCATCTTCACAATATAAAGAACTTCCTCCATTTGTATGTCCTGGTGTATGGATTACTCTAAATTCTAAATTTCCGGACATGAATTAAATCTCCGTCATCTACTCTAGAGTCTGCTTCTAATTCTTTTGGAGGTTCCATTCCTATATATGAACACAAACTAATATCATCTCTATATAACCCTTCTGCATCATATCTATGAATTAATATCTTACCACCTTTTTTATCCTTTAAATCATTTACAGCACCTATGTGGTCACCATGACAATGTGTTAAATAAATATATTTTAAATTAGCACCAAGAACATCTAGCATTTCTATAATCTTGTCCGCTTCTGCACCAGGATCTATAACCATGGTTTCTTTTGAATTCTCATCTTGTACTATATAACAATTTGTAGCTTCATTTAACATTGCCATTACTTTAATTCTCTTTAGTATCATTTTTAACATTCCTTCTTTTATTTCTTTCTATTAACTTCGTAAACACTATCTATTTTTCTTAAAGCTTTTAAAATTTTATTTAACTCTTCTAGATTTTCTACCTCTACTGTTAATTCTGTTATAGCAATTCTTTCTTTATTAGCTTTAGAATTTATTCCAATTAGCTTACATTTGTTATTACCAATTTCTTTAATAATATCTGCTAATAATCCATTTCTATCATTTGCATATATTTCTATATCTACACTATAAGATGCCTTTTTCTCGTTGTACCAGTAAACATCTATCATTCTTCCATCTTGACTAATTAAATCTTTCATATTTACACAATCTTTGCGATGTACAGATACACCTCTTCCTCTTGTAATAAATCCTACAATTTCATCTCCTGGAACAGGATTACAGCATTTTGAAAGTCTTACTAAACAATTATCAATTCCCTCAACTACAATTCCTACATTAGAAGGTTTAGATCTTGTTACCTTTTCTTTAGATAATTCTTGTAACTTTTCTTCTAAATTATCTGAATCATGCTCTTTTCTATATTCTTCTAACATTCTTGCAATTACTTTACCAGCTGATATTGCTCCAAATCCTACACTTGAATACATATCATCTATCGTATTAAATTTATATCTATTTAATGCAGCATTTATGAATTCCGTTTTAAAAACTTCAGAATAACTAATACCTAATCTTTTTATTTCTTTTTCTACTAAATCTTTACCTTTTACTATATTTTCTTCTCTTTGGTTTTTCTTAAACCAACCTTGGATTTTATTTTTTGCACTTGAACTCTTAACAAATTTTAACCAATCTCTACTTGGTCCTTTTGCTTGTTCTGATGTGATAATTTCTACAATATCTCCATTATGAAGATGTGTAATAATTGGCATCATTTTACTATTTATTTTAGCTCCTGTCATATGATGTCCTATTTGTTCATGAATGTTATATGCAAAATCTATTGGTGTACTTCCTCTTGGTAATACTTTTATTTGACCCTTTGGAGTAAATACATATACCTCATCTTCAAATAATTCTGTTTTTAATGTATTTAAAAATTCTTGTGGATCTTGCATGTCTTTTTGCCACTCTAATGTTTCACGTAGCCATGCAAGTTTATCTTCATTTACAACAACAGATGTCTTTTTGTCTTTATTTGCTTCTTTATATGCCCAATGTGCAGCAATACCAAACTCTGCAATCCTGTGCATATCCCATGTACGAATTTGTACTTCAAAAGGAGTACCTTTTGGACCAATAAGTGTTGTATGTAGAGATTGATACATGTTTGGCTTTGGAACTGCTATATAATCTTTAAATCTGCCTGGCATAGGATTATATAATTCATGTACAACTCCTAATGCCGCATAACAATCTTTTACAGAATTAACTAAAATTCTTAAAGCAAATAAATCATAGATTTGGTCTAAGTTTTTTCCATCTCTTTTCATCTTTCTATATATACTGTATAGATGTTTTGCTCTTCCTGTTATTTCTGCTTCAATTTTTTCTTTTTTTAATTCTAATTTTATATCATCCATTATTTTTTCAATGAATTCTAATCTTTGTTCTCTTTTTCTATCTATGCCTTCTACGATTTCTTTAAAGTCTTCTGGATATAAATATTTAAAAGATAAATCTTCAAGTTCCCATTTTAAACTATACATACCAAGACGATTTGCAAGTGGAGCGTATAAATCCATTGTTTCTTTTGCTATTGCTATTTGTCTATCTCTTTTAAGGAATTTTAGAGTTCTCATGTTATGAAGTCTATCTGCAAGTTTTATTAATATAACTCTAATATCCTTTCCCATTGCTAAAAACATTTTTCTATAATTTTCTACTTGTTGTTCTTCAGCACTTGTATAATTTAGTTTTCCAAGTTTGGTTACTCCATCGACCATACCGAGCTATTTCTTCACTGAACTCTCTTGCTAAATCTTTTATAGTTACATCTGTGTCTTCTGCAACATCGTGTAGTAGTGCTGCACATATTGTGCTTTCGTCTAGTTCTAAATTAGCTAGTATGTATGCTACTTGTAATGGATGTATAATATATGGTTCGCCGGATTTTCTTAATTGGTCACCGTGATGACTTTTGGCGTATTCGTAAGCTCTTGTAATTATCTTTGTATCTGTTTTTCTTTTATTTTGCTTCATTTTTTTTATGATATCGTCTATTGTTACATCTTTTATTTCTGACATATGCATCACTCCTTGCTTTGTTAATAGTTTGTACTATTAAACTAAAATTTTTAGTTATTTTTCATGCTATCACTTTATTTTTTCACTCTAATTTTTTAAACTAATCTCTTATTATTATTCACATCCCACTTAAAAGCACATACTAGCCTAGCTAAGAGTTTGATATATATTTTTTAAAACTAATCGCAGATGGTACACATTTTATCCTCCCTCTGTAATATACTGCGTGGTATAAAACTAATTCCTACTACTCGCCCGCCACGCTTCAAGATTGGTTTAAAAAAATATATATCAAACTCTTAGCTAGGCGGTAACTATTTACTCTTAAACAAACTGTCTATGAACTATAACAATCTTTTATTTAATATGACCTTCTAATATCTTTTAGATTTATTTGTACTTTATCTATTCCATTAAAACTATTAATTTCTAGATTTCCAACTATGTCTATTTTATCACCTATTAAATAGTCGTTTGTATATTCTCCCATGTTGAATCCAATTGCATCAATAACCATATTGTCATCTTTTAATGTTAATTTTAAATGTTTTCCTTCTGATAAAGCTCTAATTGAATCTATTTTTAAATTTTTATATAAGAATAGTGGCATTTTGTTACCTTCTCCAAATGGCTCTAATAATTGTAATTCTTGAACTGCTTTTAAATTAATATCTTTTAAAGTAATTTCTTCATCTATATAAATAATTGGAATAATTTTATCAATATCACTATTTTTAGCGTATTCTTCAAATTGTTTTTTAAATTCTTCAAAATTATCTCTTTTTACTGTTATTCCAATAGCCATTGAATGCCCACCAAATTTTTCAATATATTTGTCGCATTTAGTTAAAGCTTCATGTAAATCAAAACCTGGGATACTTCTTCCTGAACCTTTTCCATCACCTTGCTCTTCAAAACAAATTAGTATACTTGGTTTAAAATACATATCTGTTACTTTTGAAGCAACAATTCCTATTACTCCATGATGCCAATTTTCATTTCCTAAAATAATGCAAGATTTATCTTTCTCACCTTTTTCTATTTTTTCAATTGCTTCAGCAAAAATTCTCTTTTCTTTGTCTTGTCTTTCTTTATTATATTCATTTAATTTATTAGAAATCTCTTTAGCTTCTTCTAGATTCTTTGTTAAAAATAAATTTAAAGCTTCTTCTTGGTATCCCATTCTACCACATGCATTAATTCTAGGTGCTACACCAAAAGAAATAGTTATAGAATCAATTTTTTTATATCCTACTGTATCTAATAATGTTTTAAGACCTAAATTTTTTGTTACTTCTACCAATTTTAATCCAAGTTTTGCAATTACTCTATTTTCATCAACTAAAGGAACTATATCTGATATTGTTCCAACACATACTAAATCTAAATATTTTAAGTATTCTTTTTCTTCTAATCCTAAACAAATCCCTATTGCTTGAATTAGTTTAAATACAACTCCAACGCCAGCTAATTGATTAAATGGATATTTATTATCTTTTCTTTTAGCATCAACTACTGCTAGTGCATTTGGAATAATTTCTGCTTGTTCATGATGGTCTGTAATAATAGTCTCTATTCCTAAACTATTTGCATATTCAACTTCCTCTATTCCAGAAATTCCACAATCTACTGTAATCATTAAAGTATAGTTTTGTTTTGCAATCTCTTCAATTGCTTTTTTATTTAAACCATATCCTTCATCTAGTCTATTTGGTATATATGTATCTGCCACAATTCCTCTATCTCCTAGAAATTGCTTTAATACAGTTATACTTGTAATACCATCTACATCATAATCTCCATATATCATAATTTTTTCTTTTGTTTCAATTGCTTTTATAATTCTGTCTACTGCTATTTTCATGTCTGGCATTAGAAATGGATCGTGAAAATCATTTCTTGTAGGACTTAAAAATTTTTCTATATCTTCTTTTTTAGATATTTTTTTATTAGATAATATTGTTGCAAGCAATTTACTAACATTAAACTCTTTTGCAATTTTTTCTACTTCTTCGTTATTATTATTATAACATTCCCATTTCTTGTTCATATATTTCTCCCCATTTTTTAAATTTACCCTATTGTATACTATTTTATTTGTTTTTTAAAGAGTATTTTGAAAAAAAGGTGAATAAGTAATATTTAAGGAGCAAATTTTTTGTAATATTTTAAATTACTATAATGTATCTTATAAAAAATAGAATAGTAAATTATATATACTATTCTATTTTTTATAATTATATATTCTGTTAATAATACTTTCCCTTTATGTTATTATCCTATTTAATTGAATATATTAATATTTTATGTCTCAAATATTAATATAGATTTTACATTATATCAATAATATCTTTATTTGTTTCAACAATTATTAAAACTCCACTCATATCACAAGTTCCAATCTCAGGTTTTATAATTTTATAATTAACTTTAATTTTGTCTTCATCTATTATACTTGCATTAATAAACTGTACTTCATCTGATCCACTAGTTTTCTCAACATATTGTATAGCTAATGAATTTTCTTTAAAAAAATTATTATCATATTGTGTTAATAATTTGTCTAATCTACCATATAATATATTGCCTTGTTCATCATAAGTATAGTTATTATATTTATGACAATAATCTTCTAAAGATTCATAATTAGTTATTATTATTTTATCATCAAAAGAAGTCATATTAGAAATAAATCCAGAATAAAATATATATCCATATAAATCTTTATTCTTTTGTTCAGGAGTATTGTTTTTGTTATTTTGGTCTTCTCTTCCCTTATTATACTCTTCATTATCATGTTTTTCAGTCACATTGTCATTATATCGATTATCTTTTGTACTTTGTATGTATATAGTAAATGTGCATCCTATAATAATTATAAATAACATTGCATATAAAATCTTTTTCTTCATTTTATTTGCCTCCTTTAATTCTATCTATTATTTAGATGCTTTTACTATTCAATTTTGTTGGCTTTTTGTCATTTTTTATATAATTTATTAGAACCATTCTTACCCTAAATAGCTTTTGAACATACATTAAATTATGCAAATAACACAATAAATAACCACCTTCAAAATACAATTTGCAAAAATTTGAAAATTCACTAGTTTAATTCCAATCTTGTTAATTGTATCATAACCTTTCATAATTGTATCTAATTCTTCTTTTTTAATAACATCACTTTTTTCTATGTATTCTTTAGCAACATATGGAGCTCTGGTCATTGCATCTGTTTCTAAATAACTTCTTACTTTATAATAAATAAAACTAAAAAGTGTTAATATAACTACATGTAACATTTGGTTTGAAAGTTTATTAAATAAAGTTAATAAACAAATACAAACAAAATATAATAAATAAAAATTAGAATATATAAAATTAAACATTAATATACGTCTATTTTGAGTAGAATGTATACATTCATGAGCTATTGTTTGAACTCTTGTAAAAGACTCTTTTATGTTTGCAATACTGATTGTATTAGTTATAGCAATATATAAACTCGCTTTAGCATTTTTGTCTTCTACAATTTTAACATTCCCATTATTGTTTATTTGTTTTAAAATGCCTTCACATATTTCTTTATTTTCTGGCAACTTGTCTGTAATATTATTTAACTCTTTCGAAAATCCTATTTCTTTTATTTTTTTAATATCTTTTATTTTTATTTGATAAATAAATACAAGAACAATTAAAGAAATTAAACTTATACTTATAATAAAAATATACTCCATAACCAAAACCTCTTTTCTTTTTATCATCTTATTGGCCCCAAAAATGCCAAAAGGGACGGAGCATTTTGACAATTTTTTAATTTCCTCATATAACATAACATTTATATATGTATAAGTATTGTGATCTATATTTAGATAATTACAATAAAATCTCATTTTACCTAATTCTATTATACTAAGTTAAATAACGTTTTATTTTCCTCATACATCTCATACAGTAAGTTAAAATATTGTCAAAATGCCCCGTCCCTTTTGGCATCCCTTTTAGAATTCTTAAATTAATACATCTTTTATTGATTCTGCAATAATTTTATTTACATCAGCAATCATTACATTGAATTTTACTTCTAAATCAAAATATTCTTTTATATCACTATTTTTTACTAATATATCATATAACTCTTGCAATTTTTTTATTTTCTCTTGGTCTTCTGCTCTTGCTTTTATTGAAAGAACTTGTGCTTCATATCTTACTTTTTCAAATTCGTCAATTTTTGCTTTTAATTCTGGATTTTCATTTATCTTTTGCCTTGCTAATTTATATTCTTTATATTCTTTTGATTCTTTAATTTCATAAGCAAGTTTATTTGCTGTATCATATACATTATTCATAAACAACCTCCATTTTGTCTTTATTATTATAAATAAATGTTTAATCTATTATTTTTATAAAAATCCTCTAGTTTATTTTTAAAGATTCAAAGTTATATTGTCAAAATGCCCCGTCCCTTTTGACACCTTTTGACACTTTTGACACATTTTATGCATAAGCATGTTTCTTTTTAAAGCTTAATAGATTTGTAATTTCTTTATCTGTATTTTTAGCTTTTTTGGTCTTCTTTGCTTGTTCTTGTTCAATTTCTCTTGCTTGTTTTTCTGCCATAGTTTGACAAATTGCTTTTTCATAAATGAAATGTGTATCTTGTGCAATTTTATTCCAGTTAAATTGTTCTTTAACTTTATTTTTTGCTTTTTTTGAAATATTATCACATAGCCTATGATCATATAATAATGTTAGAACTGAATCGGCAATGGAATTTGGATTACCTGCATAGCTTTTCATTCCATCCACTCCATGTGTTACAATTTCATTTAAACCACCTATATCTGATACTACAGTTGGAATTCCTGCAAGCATTGCTTCTAATGCTACAATTCCGAATGGTTCATATGTGCTTGGAAAAACTGCTATGTCTGCACATTTGTACATTTTTTGAACTTGTTTCGAATTTAGGTACCCTGTAAAATATACTTTATTTCCAAGTCCCATTCTATTTGCTTGAGCTCTTAATTCGTCTAGCATTCCACCTTTTCCTGCAATTACAAGTTTTGTATCATTATATCCTTGCAGAATTTTTGGCATAGCAGAAATTAAATTTTGTATTCCCTTTTCATATACAAGTCTTCCTACATAAAGTATTATTTTTTCATTATCCATTGCATATTGTCTTCTAAAATCGTAATCCTTTTCTATACCAGAAAAATTGTTTAAATTAATACCATTTGGAACTACATTTATTTTTTCAAAAGGTAAGCCGAACAATCTTTGTAGTTCACATTTCATATAATTGCTGTTTACTATTACTTCTGTAGATTCATAAGTAAGAAGCCATTCAGTATCATTAATATACCTTTGTGTTTCATCATGTATCCCACTATTTCTTCCAGCTTCTGTAGCATGTATTGTAGAAACAATTGGCATTTCATAAGAATTTTTTAATGTTTTTGCAGCATATGCTACAAGCCAATCATGGGCATGTATACAATCAAATTTTCCTTCTTTATTAATTATCTCGGAAGCTTTTGCAACCATGTTAAAGTTTAGTTGCATAATCCAATCTATAAAATTATTAGGGCTTATCATATAATTATTTACTCTATAAACTTTAACTCCTTTATCGTCTTCATATTCTGGACTATCTCCATCTTTATATGTTACAACAGTAACTTCATGACCATCTTTTACCAATTTATGTGATAAATCATGTACTACTCTTGCAATTCCTCCAACTATTCTTGGTGGGTATTCCCATGTTAACATTAAAATTCTCATTTAGCCCTTTTATCTCCTTTCGATCTTCTTTAGTTTTTCCCTTTTTTCTACAAATAATTCTATATAACTTTCCTATAAAAGTCAATATATATTTTTAGACATTTTTTATTTTTTCTATTGTATTTTTTTCCATTATGTTATAGTATATTTATGGAAAAATGAGAGTTTTTACAAAGGAGGAAAAAATGCCAAGAAAACCAAAAGAAAAAGAAATTTTAAACGAATTTCAAAGTGAAAAAAAAGACGAATTTCAAACAGAAAAAATTAAAAAATCTGTTTCTACAAATAAAAATAGTAACCAAGAAAGATTGCAAAATTCAAAAAAAGCGGTTTCTTCAAAAGAACCTGCCCAAAAAACTACTAAAACTACTTCTAATAATAAAACTAAAAAAACATCTAAAAAGTTAGAAGAAATACAAAAGCAAGAAATAGATATAAAAAACGGATCAGAACCAAAACTAAAAAAGCGGGTCAAAAACTAATGGTAATACTTCTTCTGAAGAATCTAGTAAATCTAAAAAGGTTACTAGTTCTAAAAAAAGTAAATCTGAAAAGAAATCTACTACAACTAATACAGAAGAAACTAATTTGCCAAATTCTACTTCTAACAAAAAAACAAAAACTTCTAAAACTACTTCTAGTAAAAAATCAAAAACTACTAAAAAAGCTTCTACTACTAAAAAGAATTCTTCTAAATCAAAATCTAGCACATCAAAAAGAAAAATAGAAGTTTTAGAATACTACGACTTGCCTTACAGATATAATCAAACAATTGTTAAAGTTCTAGCACAAACACCTACTACTTTATTTGTTTATTGGGATATATCAGATTTAGATAGACAAAATTTAATTAATGAATATGGCGAAAAATTTTTTGAAGAAACAAAACCATTTTTAATAATTCATAATGAAACAAATAATTATTCATTTGAGGTCGAAATTAATGATTTTGCAAATAGTTGGTATCTTCATATTCCTGATAGTAAATGTATTTATAATATTGAACTTGGCAGAAAGCCTATTAATCAAAACAAACAGTCTATAAAGCCTATACCAGAAAATTATATTTATATAACTTCCTCAAATAAAATGGAAGCTCCAAATGATCATATTTTATTTGATAGTTTAGGAGATACTGTATATTTCAGAAATGTTAAAACAAATATTATAGAAGGAAAGAAAATAACTTCTTTATCTTTTATTCAAAATATAGGAAAAATTTACAATATATATGACATTTATCAAAAAATTTACCCAGCAGAAAATATTAAATATTTTGATTTAAATAATCCATCTTCAGGTGAAAGGAATGAAATTTAATATGAATAATCCAAAAGGATATGTAAGTTTTGTACTTCATGCACATTTGCCATTTGTTCATCACCCAGAAAGTGAAGATTACTTAGAAGAACAATGGTTATATGAAGCAATTTCTGAAACATATATTCCATTACTTACAAATTTTCAAAAATTAGTAGATGAGAATGTTGACTTTAAAATAACAATGTCACTTACTCCTCCATTACTAAATATGTTAGATAATAAATTATTACAAAAAAGATATATAAAATACTTAAAAAAGCATATTGAACTTGCAAAAAAAGAAGTTAAAAGAACTGTTTATGATGAAAGAGTTAACAATCTTTCTAAATATTATGTAGAACGTTATTCTAATGACCTACATCTTTTTAAAGATGTATATAATTGTAATCTTATTGAAGCTTTTAAACATTTTCAAGATATTGGTGTTTTAGAAATAATTACATGTGGTGCAACACACGGTTACTTTCCTATTTTATATACTACCGAACAAACAGTTAAAGCTCAAATAGCAGTCGGTGTTCAGACTTATAAAAAATATTTTGGAAAACAGCCTCGTGGGATTTGGCTTCCTGAATGCGGGTATGTTCCTGAAGCTGATAAATATTTGAAAGAATTTGGTATAGAATATGCTATTATAGAATCACATGGAATTTTATATGCAGACCCTACACCTCTTTATGGTACTTTTGCACCAATCGTTTCACCAACTGGAGTAACCTGCTTTGGACGTGATATAGAGTCATCAAGACAAGTATGGAGTTCTATTAATGGGTATCCAGGAGACTTCAATTATCGTGAATTTTATAGAGATATTGGTTATGAAACTGATTATGAATATATAAAACCATATATCGCTTCAAATGGTGCTAGAGTTCATACTGGTATAAAATATCATAGAATTACTGGAAAAACAGAAAATAAAGACTATTATAACTTGCAATGGGCAAAAGATTCTGCTGAAAAACAAGCTGGTCATTTTTTAGATAGTAGAACCACTCAAATTAATAATTTATCACCTCTTATGGAAAATCCTCCAATAATATTATGTCCTTATGATGCCGAATTATATGGTCATTGGTGGTATGAAGGTCCATATTGGTTATACATATTATTTAAGAAAATTCATTTTGACCAAAATAACTTTAAATTAATTACACCAAGTGAATATATAGATAAATTCCCTTGTATACAACAATGTACACCTTGCCGTTCTAGTTGGGGTGCTAATGGTTACAGTGAAGTCTGGCTTAACCAAACTAATGATTATGTTCATAGACATCTTCATGTAGCTGGTGATAGAATGGTAGAATTATGTCATATGTTCCCAAACGAAAATGATAAGATAAAAAAATCTGCTTTAAATCAATGTGCAAGAGAATTACTTTTAGCACAAAGTAGTGATTGGTTATTTATTATAACTAATGGAACTATGGTTGATTATGCAAAAAAAAGAATTAAAGACCATATAGGAAGATTTACTAAACTATATGAACAAATAAAAAATGATGAAATAGATAAAGACTTCTTAAAATCTATCCAAGAAAAAGATTGTATATTCCCTGAAATAGATTATATGATTTATTACTAAAACTTAATAACGAAATTTTATAGTTTACGATTCATACTTTTTTATAAGCAGATACTAGTCAAGCAAAGCTTTATATATGTATAAATTTAAACTAATCGCCGATGGTACGCATTTATCCAATTTTTCCAATAACCTGCGTGGTATAAAACTTATTAGCAGTAGTTATTAACACGCTTCAAGATTAGTTTAAATTTATACATATATAAAGCTTTGCTTGACGGTAACATTATCTCTTAAACAAAAAACTGTAAATAGTAACCTCCAGAGTTAATTTTGTTGATTCTTCCCTGTTATTTTTATAGACTTTTATATAATATTATAGTAATATAAATTTATATTTATCATACATAGAAATAAAATAATTAATGAAGAAAGGAAAGTATAATATAATAACTTTTAAACTTTATTATATTATATAAGGTAAATTTTTATGAAAAGAATTGGATTTTATGCAGGAAGCTTTGACCCTTTTACTAATGGCCATTTACATGTTGTAAAAACTTCATGCAAACTTTTCGATGAAGTAATAATTGGTATTGGAATAAATTCTGATAAAAAAAGACGCTATAATCAAGAAACAATAAAAAAAGCTATTGAAAAAACTTTAAAAACAGAAAAAATTACAAATGCTAAAGTAATAACATATGATAACTTTTCTGTTGACGTAGCTCGTAAATATAATTGTACATTTCTAATTAGAGGAATTAGAAATGGTATGGATTATGATTATGAAGAAAGTGTTGCTATGATTAATGAAGAAGTATCTGGAATGGATACAATTTATATAAGATCTGGTAAATTAGGAGCAATTAGTTCAAGTATGGTTGTTGAATTAATAAAACATAATAAGGATGTATCAAAATATTTGCCAAAAGATATTTTAGATTGTGTATGTGCTTTTTAAGAAACACATACACTTTTTCTATTTTAATTTTTGTTCATATTTTAATAGTTTATACTGTAATATTTTAAATATGAAATAATCTTTCTAGTTCTTGTTTTAAATCTTTACCACATAAAAATATTGTATTTATTAATGTAATTATAGCTATACCTGAACAAATTGTAGCAGGAATCCAATTTTCTGTAATTTGTATAAAAAACAATATAATAGGTATCATACTTATTACAAATATACAAAGCTCAAATATTGCATACTTAAAATATCTTTTATGACTGACAATTGTTAATATAAAAATGGTGATATTTGCTACTCCTATAATAATAGGAATAGCAAGTTCTAATGACCATTTTCTATATCCAATAATTATATCTAATAATATTACTAAAATCGATATACATATTGTTTGAATGACTACATGTGATGCTATATTTACATTTTTTCTTATTGAATATAATGTCGTAATCCAAGTGTACAAAATTCCTACTATTACAATAAATGACCATTTAAATTCTTTAGTACATAACTCATTTATAATAATTGATACTAAAGATATAACAAATGAAATTAATACTAATATTTTCATAATTATATTTGTTTTTTTAACATTAATTAATTTAGGATAAATCATACTCTAACTCCATTTCCTTCTATCTCTACATCTATTCCCTGCTCTTTTAAATGTTTAAAAAAAGCTTTTTCTATACTTATATCCTCCAATATTGATGTAAATGTAAAAATTAATTTATTTTCATAAGAACATGCAGAACACTTTATTTTCTCTACTGGTTCTGGTGCTAATAAGAATAAGAATTTGTCAATATACTTTTTATATTCTGGCAAAACACTTACCCTCCCCACATTCGAAAGTGTAGTTGTAGTATATTTTCTAATTTCCATATAACTAATTTTTAAAATTATATTTTTTAATAATAATGGTATTAATTTAATAAATAGATTATTTCCCCATTTAACATTAGCAGACATAGTTTTGGTAATTTCTTCTTCTGTTAATCTATTTTTAAAATCATTTTTTACAAATTTTATAATCTTGTCAAAATCCTCAAATTCTTCACTTTTAAGATTTGTTTCTAATGTAATATAAGAAAAAAAGTTACTTATTGTTGTTGATTTAAAATATTTCTTCAAGTTAACAGGTATACATACTTTTATTGGTTTTTTACCATGATATTTTTTATAATTTTCTTGATATATTGCTTTTATTAAAGTTGCTGTTAAATATCCGAGTTATTGTTATATCATTTTTTCTACAAACTTCCTTTAATTTAAATAAATCAACATATCCATGAATTACACCTGTTGCAAATAATGGTAATTTTCTTCCTTTAATAATATATGCCTTTTTAGATTTTTCTCTTTTACCTAAATGTTTATTATAATTTTTTAAATAACTATCTTCTGTATTATTAACAATTATAATTTTATTTCTAGAACTTATTTTAAACTCTTCTTTATGTGAATTTTCAATATAATTATAAATAATTTCTTTAAAAAAACGTGTTGCACTATTTCCATCTGTTAATGAATGAAATACATCTAAATTAATTTTATTTCTAAAATATGTTACTTTAAAAAGATAATTATTGTTAGTATTTGGATTTATATATTTACACGGGTAATTATTTTCTTCCTCTATTATAGGATTTTTTCGATTTGCTTCTAAATAGTACCAAAATAAACCTTTTCTTAACTTTACTTTAAATGAAATAAATTTTTCTAAAGCCTCATTTACAGATATTTCTAAAATATCAGGCTTTATCTCTTCATTTAATACCCCAGATATTCTAAAAACTGTACTAAATTTTCTACTTGAAATACTAGGAAATAGCTTCGCTGAATTATCAAGCTTTCTCCATACAATTTTATTATTATCTTTCATTATCCTTCCTTTCTAATTCTTTTAATTCCAAAATCAATTCATTATAATCTTCTTTTGAATGATATAACTTATTATTTTTACTTAAAATCCAGATGTGCTGAGCTTTTTCTGTTTGGTTAACTTTAATATCTATATTCTCTTCTTTGAAGCGTCTTACCAATTCTTGTACATCTGGATTTAAAATATCATAAGTTCCTGTATATATAGTAACATTTCTTAATTTATCTAATGGTCCATCAATTGGACTTGTTAAATAACTATCTTTATTATCTTTTCCTAAATAAAGATTTCCAGCTAATTTCAATGCATTTTTATTAAGAATTTTATCTACTTTTTGAACTTCATCAATTTTTGGATTTTGCATTTTTATATCAAGCCAAGGAGAAATTAATATTAATTTCTCTGGCTGTTTTTTATTATCTATTCCTACTTTTTGCATCAAAGCAAGTGATAATCCACCACCTGCTGAATCTCCCATTACTATTAATTTTTCTGAATCTACATTATTAATTATTTCACTATATAATCCTTCTACCATCCCAAAAACATCTTTATAATTATATTTAGGTGGTAATGGATAATCTGGAATAATAACTGTACAATCAGATATATCCATGCAAATATTATTTAAAAATAGCCAATGTTCTTTCATAATTCCTGCAACATATGAACCACCATGAATATATAAAATTACTAAATCAGAATTAGTAGTCTTTCTATTTCTCATCACAAAAACTCTTCTTTTTTTGTATTTATATTTTTTTATTTTGCATCCTTTTATAACTTTTATTGGTATTCTCGAACCACTTATCTGTTTTATCCAAAATACTATTCCCAAAAATATAAACACACAAAATCCAACAGTCAATTTCATAAAAAAATCTAACACTTTAATTTTACCTAGATTGTTTTGTATTCGGAACTACATTTTTTTGTACATTTAGTACGCAAAAGATTTGCACATTAATAAAAAATAAATATTGCTAATTATAATTTTTTAATTTAATGTATAAAAATTATATCACATATCTTTTACATCACAAATGTGAACTAAATATTCAAAAAATACAAACTCACTCTTTCCCTTCTTTAATTGTTTTTATCTTTATATATTTTCAAAATATCTTTCATTTGTAATTTGGTTCCATAATGTAATATTGCTGAAGAATATATTTTTATTGCAATTTTTGCTACAAGTAATATTGTTATAATCATTGTAACAATAGATATAATTATCTGACTAGTTGTTGCTGTATTTCCTATTATCCTAAATGGCATACTAAATGCTGATGAAAACGGAAAAATTGATGCGAAAGTATTTACATTACTTGTAGGATTCATCATAGAAAAATATGCTAAATAAAATCCTATTACTGCAAGTATTGCAACTGGACTATTTGCTGAATTTATATCTTCTGGTTTACTTACAGTAGAACCAGTTAAAGCATATAATAATGCATAAAGTACATATCCTAATATAAAATAAATTAATGTAATTCCAATAAATCCTGGTGTTATTTTTGAAAAATCTATTATTCCATCTAACATTCCTTCTGGTAAAAATGCTTTATATGATATAAAAGCTACAACTATAATTGTTATAACTTGCAATAATCCGAACAATTCCAATTCCAGCAGTTTTACCAAGTACAATTGTTTTAGGAGTAGTTGATGTTACTAGAGTTTCCATTATTTTAGATGTTTTTTCTGTTGTAATAGAACTAGATACTTGGTATGCACAAAAATATATAGCATAAAATAAAACTATACTAAGCATCATTGCTACAAATAACATAGAACCAGATGAACCTTCTTTAAGTTCTGTTACTGTTGTTATAACAGGATTATTAAATTCTACGATTTTCTCTGCTGAAAATCCCATATCAGCAAGTTTCATATTTTTGTACATGCTAACAAGCATGTTGATTGGCTCTTCATTTGAACTTCCCATCCCTAAACTATCTACAACATAGTCTAGTTTAACATTTCCATTATCCAATGAAATTATTATTGCAGATTCTATTTCATTATTATCTATTTTCTCTTTTATTTGTTCTTTTGAGATATTCTCATGTGTTATTTGAAATTTGTTATCATTTTCTGCTTGACTTAAAACATCTAGAGCTTTTCCATAAATATCACTAGAATCTACTATTAATATATTTTCTAAAGATTCCTCACTATTATTTCCTTTTATATTATTTATAATATTTGGAATATTAAAACCTACAATGATTATTAATATAATAATTAAATTAGATATTAAAAATGATTTTCTCTTTAGCATCTCTTTTGCTGTAAACTTAGCAACTATTGTAAAATCCTTCATTTTTGTACACCTACCTTTTCTATAAATATGTCATTCAAACTTGGTTTCTTTAATTCAAATTTAATTACATTTAAATCATCTACTAAAGCTAAGTTTTTAAATAATATATTTGCTTTTTCTTCCGAATTAATTGTTATACTATATCTGTTATCTATATTCTCATAATCGTGAAATCCTATATTTTCTATTTCTTTATCAATATTTTTATTAACTACAATTTCTAATTTATTTGCTGGATATGAATTTTTTATAGTTTTCAAATTTCCTTTTAATATAGTTTTTCCTCTATTTAGTATTAAAATATCTGTACAAAATTCTTCTATAGATGTCATTTGGTGGCTTGACATTATTATGTATTTTCCCATTTTTACTAACTCTAATATAATCTTTTTTAATAATTCTGTATTAACAGGATCTAATCCACTAAAAGGCTCATCTAGTACTATAAGTTCTGGGTCATGCATAACCGCAATAACAAATTGAACTTTTTGCTGATTTCCTTTAGATAATTTTTCTGCTGGCATATTAATATATTCTTCAATTTCTAATTTTTTTAGCCAATATTTAATAGCTTCTTCTGCTTTACTTTTTCTCATCCCTTTTAATTCTGCAAAATACATAAGTTGATCAAATATTTTTGTTTTAGGATATACTCCCCTTTCTTCTGGCATATATCCAAAATTTACATGTTTCCTTTTTACATCTTTACCATTCCAAGAAATTAATCCTTTATCTTTGTTTATTATTCCTAATAACATTCTAATTGTTGTAGTTTTTCCTGCACCATTTGTTCCAAGTAAACCAAAAACACCAGGCTTGTCTATTTCAAATGAAATATTATCTACTGCTTTTTTACCAGAAAAACTTTTATCTACATTTGATACTTTTAATCCCATGATATTCCTCCCTTTTTATTTTTTAAAATTATATCACATAGCTTAATATTGTACTACTACTTTTATTACAAAATAATACAATATATAATGATTAAAGTTAAGTTAATTTAATCATTTCAAACTTAAATAATATCATAGTTTATGCTTATAAAATACAAGTTCTAAAATATATTTAAATAATATAAGCTAATTAATATTTATTACTAATAAAGAGAATGTAGATGTATTCACATACTACATTCTCTTACTGTATATCCCTCCTCTATCCTTTTGGAATTCCAACATTTCGAGTATTTCTTTTGCCTTCTTGTTTGAAGGAAAAATCGAAATTTCTTTCATGTTTGGAATTTTTGAAACCAAGTCTGCAATGATAGTTCGTAATGTAAAAGCATCACATTTCCGATTTATCATTGCAATCTCGTCGATTCTATAAGAATATCTCTTAATTACAATAGCTGATATATAGCCAACAATCTGACCATTATCATCTTCTAATAAGAAGATTTTCTTATTTTTTAACATCTCTTCATACCTTTCTTGTGAAAGTTTTTCGTATTGAGAGTTAATAAATTCTAAATCGATTTGGAGCATATCTAAAACAGAATTAATTTCTTCATCTGTTACTTTATGCTCTTCATCAGATTCATCTGGCAAGTATAAGACCTGGTAGGAAGATTCAGCATATAATACACAAAATTGTGTAAAGTCTGTTAACTCTGCTTTCCGCAAAGTCATCTTCAAATCCCTCCTTTTAGTAGATTTCTTTTAAATTATACCATATTATGTAATCCAAATCAAATTTATATACAGACAAAAATTATATATTTCATAAAAATATCATAAAATATATTGCGAATTTTTATAAATTCTGTTATTATATATAAAGATTTCTAATTTATGCCTGAGTGGCGGAACTGGCAGACGCACACGACTCAAAATCGTGCGGGAAACCATGTGGGTTCGAGTCCCACCTTAGGCACCAAATTATAAAATCGCTAGACTATTAAGTCTGGCGATTTTTCTGTATCAAGTTTTCATATCCATTATTTATTCAGCTTTAATGAAATATTTATTTGCCAAAAAACAGTAATGTATTTTTCTCATACACTACTGTTTCTTTTTATTATTTATATATTACTCTTGCTCTATTAATATATCTTTTTGCAAATCTGTTCTATATATAGTCACATTCATCTTTTCTAATCTTTTAATAACTTCATCATGTGGATGTCCATATTTATTTCCTTGTCCTAATTGTATAATAGCAATTTTAGGTTTTACTTGATTTAAAAATTTTTGTGATGAACTTGTTGATGAACCATGATGACCAACCTTTAATATATCAGTTTCTGGCCATTCTCTTGCAGCTTCATTTACTTGTTCTGCATCTCCCATAAATAAGTAACTTTTATTATTATATTCCATCCTAATTACTATAGATGTAGAATTTAAATTCGAAGAATCTTCACCTATAGACATTACCTCACAATTTGCATTTCCAACTTGAAATTTATCTCCTACTTTAGGAGCTGTAACAGTTAAACCTTTATTACTTATTGAATCTAAAACATCTTCAAAAGTTTTAGTATTTGTTTGAACCTTTGGCATATATATTGTTCCTATATCAAAAGCATCAATTACATTATCTAATCCTCCTATATGATCTTCATGAGGATGTGTTCCAATTACATAATCAAGTTTTGAAATTCCTAATTTTTTTATATTATTTACAATTAATTCTCCATCATCATTATTTCCTGCATCAATTAACATTGTTTGATTATTATTAACTATTAATATGCTATCAGCTTGTCCTACATCAAAATAATATACTTTAAGATTATTTGTATCTGTAATTTCTTTAATTACATTTTCACCATAAGATATAGTTAATCCATCTAATTGCACTTTGTCTATATCTTGATTTGTATTCATATTTCCAAGCATCTTACCTATTTGTTCATTTGTACTTCCTAAAATTAGAAGTATAATTCCAATGGCAATTGTTAATATAAGTTTTACAATATTATTTTCTTTAACCTTTTTCATCTTTTGCCCCCTAAAACATTTATCTTAATTATTCCATAAATTATCCATCTTTTGCTTTATTCGATTTTCAATATTATTTTGCTCTTCAATATCTATCTCATATTTTCCATTATTCCATTTTAGTACTGTTCCTTCTTTTATTTCTTGTGGTAAATCTTTCAAATTTATATCTATCATTTCTTTTGTTTGTCTATTTTCACAAATAGCATATTCTCCTTCGATTCTATCAATAACTAAAATGTCTTGCATTTTTTCTATCCTTTCTGAAAGCTCTTTTAAAAAATTGGATATATTTATTTTATCTAAATTAATTATTTCACACTCATTTCTGTATTTAAAATGTTCACTTTTGATATTATTAAGTTCCATAGACAGTCCTCCTTAAATTTTATAAAACTGCCCCCTAATTTTTCATAAAGTTATAATACTTATGTATCTTAGTATTTATTCCTTCTATACTATATCAAAAGACTATATTTATGGCAAGTAATTTTATTATTTTTATTAAAAATCTGGTACATATTCCTCTTCATGTTCTCCAAGCTCCTGTATATACCCATTTTTCAAATCTAATGTATATAGAAATGTCTCTATTTGCTTATATTCTTTTCTATTAATCTTTCTATTTAGTAATAAATCCTCTTTTGCCTTATATGTTGGAAAATATTGTGCCATGATACTTACATAAATTTTATCTGATAAATTTTCTTTTATCCATTTCAAAATGTTTTTCGTATTTTGTATATGATTTGGTAATACCAAATGCCTAATTATTACACCTTTTTTTATCATTCCTTCTTCATCAAATATTGGATATCCTACTTGATTAACCATTTCTTTAATTGCTTCTGTAGCAACCGAAAAATATTTATCAATGTTCGAATATCTTTTTGCAATATCATCAGAATAATATTTTAAATCTGGCATATATACATCAATATATCCCTTTAACATCTTAATAGTGTCTACACTCTCATATCCATTAGTATTATATATAATAGGTATATTTAACCCTTTACACTTTGCAATCTTTATTGCTTCAATTATCTGAACTGCATACATAGTAGGCGTTACTAAATTAATATTATGTGCACCTTTATCTTGCTCTTCTAACATTATTTCTGCTAACTTTTTTATAGAAATTTCAAATCCCTTTCCTTCTTGACTAATCTTATAATTTTGACAATATTTGCATTGTAAATTACAATTTGAAAAAAATATAGTTCCAGATCCATTATATCCACTAATACAAGGCTCTTCATATTTATGTAGTGAAGCTAGTGCTATTTTTATTTTATCAGTACTCTTGCATCTACCTATTTTTCCATTCAGTCTATTAACTTTACACTCATGTGGGCACATCTTACATGATTCTAAAATATTCATTTCTATTTGTATGATATATAATCATACACTCCTTTCTTTTTATCATTATTTTTGATTTTATCATCTTTGTCTACTTTTTTCAAATAAAATAAACCCAAATTATTAAACTATAAATTGCAATAATAAGTGTCGCACTTTTTGCAAAAAAATTACAAATTATTT
>OJMO01000462.1_pt1 | contig 29490 bp, 15 predicted proteins | sample 1597241 | NCBI WGS metagenome assembly OJMO01 (sample SAMEA2452129, study PRJEB22498) | human gut metagenome | biome: human feces; feature: human gut; material: feces | place: Australia | collected 2012 | reverse complement strand
AAGATCGAATGTTAAACTAACATAACCCATGAAGGGACTTTTTCAGTGCCCTCCCTGGGCTAGGAGCTTCTGCCCTTTCAGGGCGTATGGGGCAAAACTTGCGAAACTTCAGTAAATAAATCTTATATAAAGGCAAAACATAAAAAAGACTCCCCGAAAGCTCGGGGAGTCTTTTTTATACCTTATAATTATATCTTTTATTCCCTTATTCCTTGTTGGAAGAAGCATAGAGACCGATGCAGGCACCGAGGAAGCCACCGCTCTTCTGGGTGCTCAGGTTAGAGGCATCTACACCCTTGGCAAGAAGCTGCCAGTTGCCGCCTTCTTCAGCATAATAGAAATCATAATATCTGTCATGACCTTCTACCTTCAGTTTCAGCTTACCTCCCTTGATAGGAGCAGAGGCGATAGTTACGTTGTTCTTCTCGGCACGGGTCAGGGTAATCATCAGCTTGCCATTCTTCATGGTCTTACCCAATACGAAGTTGTGGTCTTCCTTCTGGAGAAGTGCCAAGCCTGCGATATCCTTGTCGTTGCGAGGAGTAAAGTTGATTTCTGTCTCAGCTGTGAAGGTGCCGTGCTGCTGACGTGCCCAGATGGCAGACATCGGTTCACGCTTGTAGATGTTGCCTGGCAGGAGATTGAACTTCAATTTGCCGTTTTCTACCTTGTAACAGTCAACGAAGTCACGGAGGAACATCCAGCGTGGATTCAACTCTTTCAGACCCACCTTACTGTTATCTGCTTCGAAGTTATCCACATAAGAGAAGTTGCCTGAGAACTCATTCTTTGCGGCAGGCTTCAAACCAGCCTTCTCTCCAACGGTAGAGATAGGAGTATTCTTGGCAAGAATCTCTGGCCATCCATTCTTCCAGGTTACAGGCAGGAGATAAGTATCGCGACCTGTGTTGTACATATCCTCTTCATAAGGACGGCAAGCCAGGAATACAGCCCACCAGTTACCCTTGCCATCTTCTACGATGTCGGCATGACCGGCACTTGATACTGGGTCCTTGCGGTTAGGGTCGAGACCGGTACGCTGGGTAAGAATAGGGTTGTTAGGGCATTCCTCCCATGGTCCCATCGGATTCTTGGCACGCAGGATAACCTCGCTGTGCCATCCGCCTGTACCACCTTCTGCACACATCAGATAATAGAACTTGCCCTTCTTGAAGAGGTGAGGACCCTCAATCCAGATAGGACGCGCCTCTACATGGGTTCCGCCACGCAGAATCTCCTTGAAGTCGCCCTTGATGCTGTCGCCCTTCACGTCGAATTCGAAGCAGCGGATAGCACGCTGACCCTCATAGTCGGCACCGCCAACTACCGGACCGTTATGCACGATATATCCCTTTCCGTTGTCATCGAAGAAGAAGCTAGGGTCGATGCCGTCAATCTTCTTCAGATAGATAGGCTCGCTCCAGCCTTTGGAAGGATCTTTTGATTTCACAAAGAAGTTGCCGGCTCCCACATTGGTGGTAATCATATAGAAGGTCTTGTTCTTCTTGTTATAGCTGATGGCTGGTGCGAAGATACCGGCTGATACCTGCTGGCCCTTCAATGGAACCTGTGATGTGCGGTCGAGAACATGACCGGCAGGCTGCCAGTTGACCAGGTCTTTACTGGTTGAGAGAGGCACACCTGGGAAGAAGGTAAACGAAGAGTTTACCAGATAGTAGGTGTCGCCTACGCGACAGAGTGATGGGTCTGGATAGAAACCAGCCAGTACCGGGTTGTAATACTGGTGAGTCTTGTCAATTTCAACATTGAAGCGAGCGTCATTTCCCGCATACTTGAAATAGTCAAACTCAGCTGTCTGCGCCTGTGCAGCGGCTGCAAGCGTCAGGGAAAGCGATAAGATTGCAATTTTCTTCATTTTATTATTGGGTTTAAAATTACAGAATGAGTATCTGAACTCATGGCTGAAACATGTATTCAGAATTCTGCTGCAAAGTTACCGCTTTCCTTTTAAATATACCCCCACAGAATGTTACCAACACTTTGCGAGGCGTATCATAAGCTTCTCTATTTGTAACAAATACTTTATTATGGGAAACATCTGGCCTTTTCTGCAGTGAAAAGGCTAGATTTTCCGGTGTGCCTGCATATAATCGCGAGGCGAAGAGCCATAAAAGTTCTTGAACATGGTGCTGAAGCTGGCTGGGTTGGAGAAACCGCAGCTAAACATGATGTCTGTTATCGTCTTGTTAGAGTGGCTCAGCAACTTTTCGGCATATTGCAGACGGGTATTGCGGATGAAGGCATGTGGCGTCTGGTTGGTCAGTTCCTTCATTCGGCGGTGCAGATGCACACGGCTCAGTCCTACTTCGCGGGCAATCATATCCACACTCAGGTCCTCATTATCCATGTTATCATTGATTACCTTCATCACCTGTTCCATCAGCTGGTCTTTTGGCGAAAGGGTTTTTTCTATCGCGATCTGCCTGTCGCTCTGTCTCTCGTTGCCCATAAACTTGTTTTTCAAAGTACGGCGCACGTTGAGCAGGTTGATGATGGTGCGGCGCAGAATGTCCATATTGAACGGCTTCACCACATAGGCATCGGCACCCGACTGCAAACCGGTCAGCTGGTCTTCCTCTCTGCTCATCGCTGTAAGCAGAATCACCGGAATGTGGTTGGTGTTCACATTGTTCTTAATCTTGGTACAGAGCGTATTGCCGTCCATTTCTGGCATCATGATGTCTGAGATAACGAGGCTTGGCTTCTGCTTGATAATCTCCGGCAGCGCCTCCTTTCCGTTGCAGAAGGTAAGGATATTGTAGGTTTCCTGTAGTTGGGTCTTCAGGAAATTACGTATTGCCTCATCGTCTTCTACCACAGCGATGGTGCTCTTTGCCTTGCTCTTGAAATCTTCTTCGGCGTCATTGGCTGTATCGGCAGCATTCTCTTCGTTTCCTTCCTCCATGTTTTCTTCCAGTTCCTTGATGTCTTCAGCAGTCTGTGGCTCCGGTGCATCTATCATTTCTTCCGGTTTCAGATGCTCGTTGCCCAGAGGCAGCGTGATGAGGAACTGGCTTCCTTCCTTCCAGTCGGCTTCATCAAGTGTCTTGTTGTTGGCTGCTGTAATGGTTCCGTAGTGTAGTTCCACGAGCGAGCGCGTCAGGTCGAGACCGATTCCCGTACCTACATTCCGGTCATTGGAAGTGGTGGTACTCTGATAGAAGCGCTGGAAAATCGTTTCGAGCTTTTCCTCCTGAATGCCCTTGCCACTGTCCTTGATGGCGATGCGGACATGATGAGGCGAGTGGGAGAGGGTGATACGGATTCTGCCGCCTGCAGGAGTAAACTTGAAGGCGTTTGACAGGACATTCATCAATACCTTGTCAAAGTTGTCGCGGTCTATCCATACCGGGAGGGTCTCGTCTTCGTGCTCAAAGGTGAAGTGGATACTCTTGGCTATCGCCTGCTGGCAGAAGAGTTTGTATTCATCGCCAATAAAGGCAACCATATCGGTTTCGCTCATGTGCATCACCATCTGTCCCTTGTCAATCTTTCTCAGGTCCATCATCTGGTTAATCAGGTGCAGGATTCGTTCCGAGTTCTTGCGCATCATATCGTAGATGCCCTGTCGGTGAGCGTCTTTATCTTCCTTAATCAGCGTGAACAGCGGAGTGAGGATAAGAGTCAATGGGGTACGTATTTCGTGGCTGATGTTCATGAAGAACTTCAGTTTTGCTTCGCCCATCTCTTCCGCATGGATATGCTGCTGCAATATAAGCTGGTCTTCCATCTTGCGTTTGCGGTGCTTGATATAGAGCAGACAGAGCCCCAGGAACGCTAGCAGATAGCAGATTCTTGCCCAGATGCTGGCGTACCAGGCTGGGTGAACGATGATGGAGAACTCCTTGACAGGGGTTTCGTATCCGTTGCAGATGGCCTTGACACGGAACTTATAGGTACCTGCTGGCATGTGTGAGAATGACAGCTCGTTCATGCCAGACTGTATGGTTCGCCAATCCTCACCATTGATGCTGTAGGCGTAACTGATCTGCTCTACATTATTATATGTAAGAGTAGACAGGTGGATGGTGAAGGTGTTGTCTTCATGAGATAAGGAGAACTTGTCGCTGTTGTAGGCACTTTTGTCGGTGATAGTATAGATGCCCGATTCCATATCCTGGTATATAGGTTTGTTGCCCAAAAAAAGTCCTGATATGGTAACTTTTGCCTGCCAAGGATGCTGTTTCACCTTGTCCGTATCAAACCAGTTGATACCGCCGGTTCCGCCCATCACCAGCATCTTTCCTCCCCAGAGCGTGCAGGCTGCTGCATCGCTGAACTCATTGCTCTGCAAGCCATTGTCTGAGTAGTACTTGTTGATGGTACCTTTTTCTGTATCTATCTGGTTTAAACCACAGGTAGTTCCTATCCAGATTCTACCCTTGTAATCTTCTATGATGCTGGTTACGCAGTTGTCAGAAAGTCCAAGTTCTGTGTTATAAATCTTCGGATGAGCATATCCCTTCTTCGGATCATAGCAGATTGCGCCGTCTTCAGTGCCAAACCATACGCGGTTCTTGCTGTCAGAATAAACGCAATGAGAGAAACTGCCCTTGCTCAGACAGTTGACGCCACCGAAAGTGGAAGTCCAGCTGTTTTTTTGCTGGTCATAGCAAGCCAGACCCACAGAAGTGGCTACGAAAACCCGCTTACCATCTTTTGAGATGCTAAGTTTTATGAGGTAATCATTAGGAATACTGTTCTTTTTCAGGTTGTTGTCGGCATCATCTTGTGCTTTCCATTGCTTGATGCTTCCATCTGGAGAAAGGCGGAAAAGTCCTTTGCCCATGGTAGCAAACCATACATTGCCCTGCGGGTCTTCCTGGATATCGAAGATGCCCGCCTGGTTGCCAATGCCTAGGCTGAATGGATGGAAAGATCCCCCCGCATCTATCAATCCGATGCCGTTAGTATAGGTTCCTACCCATGTTCTGCCTTTCTTGTCTTTGCAGAGTGCCAGTACCGTGGTGTTGCTTAATAAATGGCTCTTGATGCTACCGGTTTTTATGTCAAAGAGGTAAAGACCATCCTTGTCGGTGCCCACCCAGACTTGATCGCCCTGGTTGGCACACAGACTTGTGATGCTGTTTTCGCCTATTACGTTGCGGCTGTCCAAACGGTAGCCCATATAGTTGAAATCGCATTGAGCCTGCGACTGCATGAATACGCCCTTCTGGAGCATACTCACCCAGATGTTTCCCGTAGAATCTTCTATAATGCTGGTAATCTTGCTCTTGGCAAGATTTACTTCATGGCAGAACAGAGGATTATTTTGCAAGAATCCTGTTACAGGATTATACACGAAGATACCCATACCATCGCAACCGATAAACAAGCGCTGGTCGCGGCTGATATAGATGTTGTCAATAGGAAGATTGCCTATGCCGGCTATCTTGGTGAAGGCGGTTGAACCAGCCTTGAGAAGGTAAACACCATCATTCTTGGTAGCAAGATAAATGTTGCCCTTGTTGTCTTGCCTGATATCTTGTGTGTTAAGTTGCTCTGTTCCCATGATGCGTGAAACAAGCTTGCCGTTCTTTTCTTTCCGTAACAGCTTTCCGTTTTCCAGGATAATCCAGAGCCTTTCTTGTTTGTCTTCCAGAATCTTATGTATGTATTTCAGATTCTCCACTTCTCCTTTCATGGTGTAACAGGCGTTTGCATCTATTTTCTTGGTCATGATGCCGTAACCGGAGGTAACGACAGCAATATCGCCATTGTGCAAACGGCTTACCTGGTTAGCGTAAGTGTTTATAGGCTTATTTCTTGAATCGAGCATAGGTACGTTGCAGAACCTTTTACCATTAAGTATAAGCAGCGACTTGTTAGTTCCCAGCACAATTCGCCCCTTTTCATCCTGTGTTATACAGTTGATATAGTTACTGTTGAGCCCGTTACAGTTGTTGTAGGCTTTTCTGATGACCATAAAGTTATAGCCATCATAGATGTTCAAGCCGTTACGGGTGGCAATCCAAATGAAACCATTTGAATCCTGGAACACCTGAGTGGCAAGGTTGCTCGAAAGCTGGTTGTCTGAATTGAAAAGTTTTCCTCGCTGCGCCATCATATTCTGCGCAGTGAGACTGAAGATAAACATCAGTAAAAGACCGATGTATCTCATTGTTCTGAGGTTTGATTTCATGGAAATCATCATGATTCTTGGTTTCATTGTCTTTTGGCTTTTTTATATTCGTTTGCAAAAATACAAAATTTATGGGAGAATAGTGCACGGAAATGTATGTTTTTTATAGATTTGTGCTAAAAAGATGTTAAAATGTTACGTAGAGTAAAGATAATGTTACATGTGGTACGAGAGAAAAACTATTGGTTACTTATTGTAAAGTATATATGATAGATTAGGAGTATCTTTGCATCGGTTTTTAAGTTGTATATATTTTGAATATTTAGGTTAGTTAGGTTTATACATAATAGTTTGTAGAATAGGTTTAGAATTTCTAAAAGATTTTGATATTATGGTTTTTATATAGAATCATGATTAATTGGTTTTCGGGAATGGTGCGTAGTGATTACGCGCCATTCTATTTTAAAAGACCAGCATCCTTTTCTGTAAACTGGAACCTGACAATCCTTCATAATATAATAAGGTGACTGACAAATATTGATAAATCTAAAAATAATTATAACAATGAACAGAAAGAAAATGTTAATATCACTCGCTATGGCTATGCTGTCAATGGCGGGACTGGCTGCCGATAATCTGCCGGCACTTCGTGTGCAGGGTAAGAATCTGGTGGATGCCAATGGTAAGATTGTTGTCTTGCATGGCGTAATGGATACGCCAAACCGCTACTTCAACGGTAACCGTTGGGGTATGGGTGGTTATGAAGTAGGTGATGTGACTCCTTGCTTGAATTATTTCGAGAAGATGTTCACCGCTATCACCGACAAGAACCAAGGTGCTTATTGTACGGTGTTCCGTCTTCATATGGACCCATGCTGGACTAACTATAATGCGCCAGTAGGAACGGGTGAAAACAATATCCAGTATTTTAATGAGACTCGATACGAGACATTCTTGAGCAGACTTTATATCAAGCTTGTGAAGAAAGCCTTGGCTCATGGACTATATGTAATCGTTCGCCCTCCTGGCGTTTGTCCACAGAATATCAAGGTGGGAGATGAATATCAGGCATATCTTAAGAAGGTGTGGAAACTCTTCGCTTCCAATGACACCATCCAGAAGAATGCCGGACAGGTGAGCATCGAGCTAGCCAATGAGCCTATTAATGTGTTGCTGGCAGATGGCTCTAAATCAGACAAGGCTCTCCATGATTTCTTCCAACCTGTGGTAGATGAGATTCGTGCCACTGGCTTCAAGGGTATTATCTGGGTGCCAGGTTCTGGCTATCAGAGCAACTATGTGGGCTATTCCAAATATCCTATTACCGATACGGAGAACAATTTCTCTTACGCAGTGCATGTTTACTCAGGCTGGTATGGCAACATGACAGATAAGAACTGTGATCACAATACCTTTATCAAGAACTTCCAGGCGCAGGTGCCTATGGTAACAAGCAAGCCTATCATGGTAACGGAGATAGATTGGAGTCCGGAAGATCCTGACAGGGCGAGCGAAGGCCACTGGAATGAGTGGCATCAGTGGACACAACCTAACTTGGGAAGCTGGGCAACAGCATCTACCTCGAAATGGGGATTGGCATGGAAGGCAGTTCACGACCACTTTGGCAATATCGGAATGACGATTACCCATACACAGGAATATTTCGATATTGATGAATATCTTAAATCGGGCAAGGTGATTCCAGGTTTCCAGAATGCCAAGAAACACGGATTGTTCGAAGAATGTTGCGGCTATGCCTGTATGAACTGGTATAAAGAGTGGTATTTGAAACAAAATGCAACAGGAATTAAACAATTAGAAACCCAGGCTGACGTGGTTTCCACCTTATATTATAATATAGAAGGAAAAGAAGTTGAAAAGCCAACTGCAGGTGTTTATATAATAAAACAACTGTTAAGTAATGGAAAAATACGTTCTCGCAAGGTTTTTCTAAAATGATAAACTTTCTGTTACACCACGCAAAGTATGTTTCGAAAGAAATCCATACCTTTGCCGCCGTGAATAAACAGTTTTTGTGCACGCCTAAATTTTTAAAGCATAAATCAAAAATGAATAGAACATGATTGAACAAGTGTTAACAATGAAACGGACAGCAGCCTTATGCTTGGTGGGAGCTTTCTGCAGCCTGAATGCTCAGGCACAGAAGATCCAGGTCAAGGGTAATCTTGTTGACGGTACAGGTGAGCCTCTGATAGGTGCCACTGTAAAAGTGAAAGGTAATGCCAGCGTCGGTGCGGTCACCGACTTAGATGGTAATTTCAGTATCAGTGTTCCTTCAGAGAATTCTATCCTCGTATTTACATACGTAGGTATGAAGACCAAGGAAGTAAAGATTGGTAAGAAGAGAGATTTCAAACTCTCAATGGAAGACGACAATGCCATCGGCGAAGTTGTAGTCGTTGGTTATGGTCAGCAGAAGAAGGCTTCTGTCGTAGGTTCTATTGCACAGACCACAGGTGAGGTGCTGGAACGTGCTGCCGGTGTCAGCGACATTGGTGCTGCCTTAACTGGTAACCTTCCTGGTGTGGTAACTGTTCAGGGCAATGGTATGCCTGGTGAGGAGGAGCCACAGATCATCATTCGTGGTGCTAGTTCTTGGAACAACAGTGACCCTCTCGTCCTCGTCGATGGTATCGAGCGTCCGATGAGCAGCGTGGATATCTCTTCAGTGGAGAGTATCTCCGTATTGAAGGATGCTTCCGCTACAGCAGTCTATGGTGTGAAGGGTGCCAATGGTGTCATCTTGATTACCACCAAGCGTGGTAAGGAAGGCAAGGCTAAGATTGATGTAGGCTTCAACGCTACATTGAAGGCTCCTTCTAAGTTGCCTAACAAGTATGATTCATACGATGCCTTGATGTTCCGCAACAGGGCAGTGGAGCATGAGTTGGGTGTTTCTCCTGAATCTTGGTCTTACATCCGTCCTCAATCATTTATTGAGAACTATCGTAACCAGACTACGGATGAGCAGCGTGAGCGTTATGCTAACGTGGATTGGCAGGATGCCCTCTTCAAGAAGAGCGCCATGTCATATAATGCCAATGTCAATGTGAGCGGTGGTACAAGCTTCGTGAAGTATTTTGCTTCTGCCGACTTTGTACACGAGGGTGACCTCTTCCGTGAGTATGATAACGGACGTAACTATAACTCTGGCTATGGATACAATCGTATCAATGTGCGCAGTAACTTGGACTTCTCTATCACTAAAACTACTACATTAAAGGTAAATGTATCTGGTTCTAATGGTGTGCGCAAGGCTCCTTGGAGCAACATGAGCAATAGCGAGTGGCAGATTGGTCAGCAGTGGGCTGGTGCTTATAACATCGCTCCAGATGTATTCTTGCCTCAGTATAGCGATGGCTCTTGGGGTTATTATCCAAATGCGTCTAACGTAAGTAACTCTGCTCAGAATCTCGCCATCGGTGGTACAGCGCAGGCTACTACTACTCGTATCAATACCGACTTTACCTTGGAGCAGAAACTCGACTTCATCACCAAGGGCTTGAACTTGCGTGGTACCGTTTCTTGGGACAACGTGTTTGTTGAGACGAGCCGTGGTATCAATGACTTGAACAATACAGCTCAGACCAAGTATGTTGATCCGGAGACTGGCAATATAACATATGGCCAGGTATATGAGTCAAACAATAAGTTCGACTGGAAACAGGGCGTTAACTGGAGTACTTCAGGTGGTTCGGTTGATAACAACCAGACTGTTCGCAATCTTTACTATCAGTTGCAGCTCAACTGGGCTCGCAAGTTCGGACAGCATGATGTTACAGCCATGGGCTTGTTCTCTCGTCAGGAGAATGCACGTGGTAGTGTGATGCCTACTTACCGTGAGGACTGGGCGTTCCGTGCTACTTATAGCTATGCTGGTCGTTACAACATCGAGTATAACGGTGCTTACAACGGATCAGAAAAGTTTAGCAAGGACAATCGCTTCGCCTTCTTCAATTCTGGAGCTATCGGTTGGACCATCACTGAGGAAAACTTCATGAAGTATCTTCGTGACAAGCACATCATTGATATGTTGAAGTTCCGTGCATCTTACGGTGAGATTGGTGATGATAACCTGGGCGATCCATTCGACTCTTCTCGTCGTTGGCTTTACATGAACCAGTGGGCATACGGAGGCAACACAGTGATGGATCTTGACCATACCAACAGTATCTACACATGGTATCGCCAGAATACATTGGGTAATAAAGATGTGAAGTGGGAGACTGTGAAGAAGACCAACTTCGGTATTGATTATGGTTTCTTGGGTGGTTTGATTACCGGTTCGCTCGATTTCTTCTGCGACCGTCGTAACGACATTTTGATCTTTGGTGATAACCGCTCCATCCCATCTTACTTTGGTACTACTGCTCCTACTATCAATAAGGGTAAGGTTCGTACCAGTGGTTACGAGTTGGAGTTGAAGCTCAACAAGAAATTTGCCAATGGCATCCGCCTCTGGGGTAACATCAATATGACCCATGCCAAGAATAAGGTAATTTTGAAGGATGACGCTCAGCTCACTCCTAACTATCAGAAGGAGGCAGGCTACTCTATGGGTCAGTATCACTCATACATTGATCGTGGCTTTATCAACGACATCGATGACTTGATAGGTTCTCCAGCTCATGAGTCTAACGACAACCACCGCTTGGTAGGCGATTACTACATCGTAGACTTCAACGGTGATGGTGTGGTAGATAGCAAGGACTCAGCTCCAGTAGGTTATAGCTCAAGCCCTCAGAATACATACAATGCCACTATCGGTATCGAGTATAAGGGCTTCTCTGCTTTCGCTCAGTTCTATGGTGTAACCAATGTAACTCGTGACGTAACCTTGACAAGCTTTGGCAATAAGTTGGACAATGTTTATGACACTGGTACTTGGTGGGACAAGAATGAGTCTTCTCCAGAATCTATCATTCCTCGTTGGGGTGCTACCCAGTCTGATTACAGCAATGGTACTCAGTTCCTCTATGATGGTTCATACATCCGTCTGAAGAACGTAGAGATTGCTTATACTTGGACCAAGGGATGGATCAAGGCTCTCGGTATGAACTACCTCAAGGTATACTTGAATGGTAACAACCTCTGGCTTTGGACTCGTATGCCTGATGACCGTGAGGCTAACCTCGGTGGTGGCGGTTTCCTTGGAGCATATCCTACAGTACGCCGCTTCAACTTAGGTGTTAAATTCTCATTGTAATATTAAAATGAACATTCAAATGAAAAATAAGATAAAGAATTTTTTGTTGATGGGATGCGTCTCGCTGGCTCTCGGTACCTCGCTCAACTCTTGCCAGGACTATCTTGACAAGGAGGCAGATTCTACAGTCTCAGAAAATGACGCATTTGTAAACTTCCGTAACTTTCAGGGTTATGTAGAGGAGATTTACAACTGTATCCCTGATAAGGAAAAATGTAACTGGTGTCCTTCTTGGAACTGGGGTGATGATGAAATCTTCAACCCAGAGGCTGATGGCCGTATGACACACCAGGTAGACTTGGGCAACTTCCGTGCTTGGCAGACCACTGGTAACTGGCTTTACAAGGATGGCAGCAACCCTACATCTACAGATAAGTTCAACCACTCACTTTGGCCACATGCTTGGTATTGCATTCGTAAGGCTAACCAGGGCTTGGCTAATCTCGATAAGTTGGTAGCTAGCAAGGCAGAGAAAGACCTCATTGCTGGTCAGCTTTACTTCTTCCGTGCATGGTGGCACACTGAGTTGATGCAGTACTTTGGTGGTTTGCCATACATTGATACCTATTTGGATCTCAATTCAGAGCTCAATTTGCCTCGTCTCTCTTATCAGGAGTGTGCAAAGAAGGCTGCTGCTGATTATCGCAAGGCTGCCGATCTGTTGCCTATCAACTGGGACAATGAGTATGATGGTGCTGCCACACAGGGCAAGAACGACCTTCGTATCAACAAGATCATGGCACTCGGTTATCTGGGCAAGACTTATCTCTGGGCTGCCAGCCCATTGATGAAGGATGGCGCACAGGTAGGAGCTAGCAAGAATGGCAAGACATACGACTATGATGAGGAGTTTGCCAAGAAGGCAGCTGAGGTCTTCGGTGAGTTGCTCACATTGGTTGAGGGGGGCCAGACACAGTATGGGTTGGCAGAGTTCAAATATAAGGACATCTACAATCATGAGCGTTCTGCCGATGCAAACTCTTGCTTCTCTGATATCTTCTATACCAAGAAGCAGAACTGGAAAATGCCTGGATCTATTGAGGCTATCTTCCGTGGTCCATCTGCAGACTTCAACGGCTCTAACTGGAATACCTCTAAGGTGTTTGGTCCTAAGGTTGACAAAGTGGTTGGACATGACAATGTGATTCACCAGCCTACAGCTAACTTGATAGCTGCTTACGGTATGGCTAATGGTGAGCCCGCTTATATCGTAGAGAATGGCAAGTTGGTTCCTAACATAGCAGGTGGTTTCGATCCTACTCATCCATATAAGAACCGTGACCCACGCTTCTATCACGACATCGTGTTTGATGGCTTCAAGTATCTGAATGGTACTCCTGGTCAGTGGGCTAACTTGCAGTACTGCCAGTTGTATACAGGTGGAAATATGCGTCCAGTGGCTAATGGCAGCCGTACAGGTTACTTCATTCAGAAGTTGGTGCCTCATACATGTAATGAGGTGGATCGCGACTACGATTGGGGTTCAGCATTCCACTGTTACTTGCCATATATGCGTCTGGCTGACATCTATCTGATGTATGCTGAGGCTTGTGCTGCGTTTGGTGGTGCTTCTGGCAAGGCTACTAACTTTAGCAAGACTGCTGAGGATGCCATCAATACCCTTCGTGATCGTTGTGGCGCTGGTCATGTGGCTCCAGAGTATGTAGCTGATCCACGTAAGTTCATGGACGAGGTTCGCCGTGAGCGTGAGGTAGAACTTGCTTTCGAGGGCTTCCGTTTCAACGACTTGCAGCGCTGGTTGCTCCTGACCGAGGCTCCTTACAATGTAAAGTACTCTGATGAGTTTGACCGTGTGGAGGGTGCCGATTTCTACAAGAATAATGACCCAGCTGATGCTCAGGTGGCTGGCTTCCACCAGGAAGCGATCTTGACTCGTCACTTCACAGCCAAGCACTATTGGTTCCCATTGCCTATCAAGGATGTTTATCTCTATCAAGAGCTTAGTCAGAATCCTGGTTGGTAAAATAACATTATATAGTAATACTAAAATAAGAATGATAGTATGAATTCAAAATTCAAATCATATAATTCAAAGTTCCTGTTGGCAGGTCTTGTGTCATTGGCTCCTATGGCTGCCGATGCCAAAACTGCTGCTGAGAACGAAACCGATACCGTTGCTGCCGACAAGGAGATGGTCAATGTGGCTTATCGCAAGGTAGCCAAGGGTGACATCTTGGGCGGCGTTTCGGTAGTCGATGTAGAGGGATTGATGAAGAAAAACTACCACACTTATAGCCTTGACAACATGCAGGGCTACGTGGGTGGTTGGAATGGCAACTCTCTCTGGGGTATGGATGCTGACAATGCAGGATACTTGGTATTGGTAGATGGTGTGCCTCGTGAGGCAACCAACGTGATGCCTAGCGAGATTGACCAGATTACATTCCTCAAGGGTGCGCAAGCTGTAGTGCTCTATGGTAGCAAGGCAGCTAAGGGTGCTGTGCTCATCACCACCAAGCGTGGCAAGAACGATGGCTTGAAGGTTGAGGTGCAGGCTAACGCTGGTCTCAATGTGGCTAAGTCATTCCCTGAGTATCTGGGCTCTGCTGAGTATATGACTCTCTACAACGAGGCTCGTGCCAATGACGGTTTGACTCCTCTCTACTCTGCTGAGGATATCTACAATCATGGCTTGGGCACCAACCCATATCGTTATCCTAATCTCGATATGTACTCTTCTGACTATCTTCGCAAGATGAATAGTCGCTACGAGGCTACTGCTGAGATTAGTGGTGGTGGTAAGCGTGCTCACTTCTATAGCAACATCAACTATTATCGCCAGGGCGACTTCCTGAAGTTTGGTGAGGCTAAGAACAATAACACTCAGCGTTTCAGTGTACGTGGTAATGTAGATGTCAACATCACAGATGACATCAAGGCTTGGGTCAACTCCAATGCCACATTCTATGATTCACATTCTGCTATTGGTGATTATTGGAATGCAGCTGCTACTTGGCGTCCTAACTTCCCACAGAATGCTAGCCCATTGATCTCTACAGACATGATAGCTCCTAATGCCAAGGCTGCTTGGGACTTGATGAGTGTGGCTAAGCTGGTGGATGGCAAGTACTTCTTGGCTGGTACACAGGCTAACTCTTCTAACATCTTCGCAGATTACTATGCTGCTGGTAAGAGCAAGTATACTAGCCGCCAGTTCCAGTTTGATACAGGTGTTAACATCAATCTGCACAAGTTGTTGCAGGGCTTGTCTTTCGAGACTCGTTTCGCAGTAGACTATGCTACCTCTTACACCACATCTTTCAATAATAGCTATGCCATCTATATCCCAACATGGTCAAACATCGACGGCAAGGATATGATCGTAGCTTTGAAGAAGGAAGGTGAGGATAAGAAGTCTGGTGTACAGAACATCGCTAATAGTGTGGACAATCAGACCATGCTCTTCTCTGCTCAGTTCAATTACGCCAATACATTTAATAAGGTACATAACCTCTCTGCGATGTTGATTGCCTCTGGCTATCAGCAGTCTAAATCAGGTGAGTATCACAAGACATCAAGTGCTAATCTTGCCTTGGATGCATCTTATGATTACGCCAAGACTTATTATGCAGACTTCGGCTTGGCAGCTATCCACTCTGCACAGTTGGCTCCAGGTCATCGTGTAGGCTTCTCTCCTTCACTTTCATTGGGTTGGAGACTCAAGAACGAGAACTTCTTGAAGAACAGCAAGGTGGTAGACGATATGATGATCAGTGTATCTGGTAGCATCATCAACGAGGATATTGACTTGGCAGTAAATGACAACAGATACTATCTCTATGACACCAACTGGCAGACAGCTGATGGTTATGGATGGTATGATGGTTCTGCTGGCAAGTACACATTCTCTAAGCGTTCTGCCAACAAGGATCTCGACTTCATCAAGCGTAAGGAACTTTCTGTCAACTTCAAGACTTCCTTGTGGCAGCAGATGGTAACATTGGATGCTAGCTTCTTCGTTAACTCGATGGAGGGTTATCTGATTTCTACTCCAACGTTCTATCCTTCTCACTTTAAGCCAGGCTATCCTGATGCTTCATTCATGCCTGTGCTCAACTTTAACAATAATCGCCGCATCGGTTTCGACTTCGCAGCTAACTTCAATAAGAAGGTGGGTGATGTAGACTTGCAGCTCGGCGTAACAGGTACTTATTATAACACCAAGGCTACCAAGCGTGATGAGATGAACGCATGGGATTACCAAAACCGTGAGGGCAAGGCTCTCGATGGTATCTGGGGTTATAAGTTTGCTGGCTTCTTCCAGAGTGAGGAAGAAATCAAGAACTCTCCAGACCAGAGCCGCTTGGGTAGTGACGTGAAGCCTGGCGATATGAAGTATGTGGATGTAAACGGTGATGGCAAGATCGACTCTTACGACCAGGTGTTCCTGGGCAAGGGTGGTTGGTATGGCTCTCCATTCACATTGGGTGTAAACCTCACTGCTAAGTGGAAGAACTTCACATTCTTCGCCCTCGGTACTGGCAACTTCGGTGCTTATGGCTTGAAGAACAATTCTTACTGGTGGGTAAAGGGTGACGGCAAGTACTCAGCTGTGGTTCGCAATCGCTGGACTAAGGCAACCAAGGAGACTGCTACTTATCCACGTCTTACCACACTCTCAGGTAGCAACAACTATCAGACATCAGACTTCTGGATGTACAGCACAGACGCTTTCCGCTTGGCTAAGGTACAGATTACATACGACCTGCCTAGCACGCTCTTCCAGAAGACTTGGGTTAAGGGCTTTTCTGCTTATGTAAGCGGTGCCAACTTGCTCACTATCTCTAAGAACCGTGAGGTATTGGAGATGAACATAGGTAGTGCTCCTCAGACACGCTATTATAATATAGGTGTGAAGGCTACATTCTAATCATTATTAAATGTATACAGAAATGAAAATTAATAAGTTATTTATATTAGCTGCATTGTCACTCTCGTTGGTGTCTTGCTCAGATCTCTTTGAGCCTGCACAGGAAAACAACCGTAGCTTGGACGAGATTTACGAAGAGCCTACTTATGCTCAGGGACTTCTCGGCTATGCTTATGCCATGCTTCCTTATAATACCAAAAGTGTAACTGATGTGGCAACCGATGATGCTGTAAGCAATGATTTGTCTAACAGCTACCTGAAAATGGCTACTGGTTCTTGGGCTGCCAATAATGACCCTATGAACAAGTGGACTAGCTGTCGTGCTAGCATCCAGTACTTGAACATCTTCCTTCAGGAAGTGGACAAGGTAGACTGGGCTAAGGACAAGGGTGCGCAGCAGATGTTCTGTGAGAGCCGTAAGGGTGAGGCTTATGCCTTGAGAGCTCTCAATATGTATTATCTCTTGATGAACCATGGTGGTTGGACTGAGGATGGTCAGCTCCTGGGTGTGCCAAACTTGACAAAGCCAGAGGATACTTCTTCTGATTTCAATCAGCCACGTGCCACATTCCAAGCTTGCTTGGATCAAATCTATAGCGACTTGGACCAGGCTGAGCAGTTGCTGCCTTTGGACTACAATGATTTGACTAAGTCAGATCCTGTGCCAGAAAAATACACTGCTATGGGTGTGGACAACTATCAGGACTATAACCGTGTATTGGGTTCTCTGATGCGTGGTCGTGTGAGCGGTCGTATCGCCAAGGCTATCCGTGCACAGGTTTCTCTCCTTGCTGCCAGCCCTGCTTTTAATAAGGGTACCAATGTGGATTATAAGCGTGCTGCTGATGATGCAGCCAGCTTGCTCGACTTGATTGGTGGCGTAAGCGGCTTGTCTAAAACAGGTAATTCTTGGTATGCTCAGACTGCGGAAATCGGCACGCTGCAGTCTGGTGAATGTCCTAAGGAAATCATCTGGCGTGGTAATAAGACTAATGGTGCAGATGATTGGGACCTCGGTTTGAACCAGGAGGCTGATAACTTCCCTCCATCTCTCTATGGTAAGGGACGTATCAATCCTACCCAGAACTTGGTGGATGCTTTCCCTGCTGCCAATGGTTATCCTATCACAGATGAGCGCAGTGAGTATGATGACTTGGATCCTTATAGTAATCGTGATCCACGCTTGGATCTCTACATTATCTATAATGGCTGCAAGTATAAGGGTGCAACCATCAATACCGACATCACCACTGCCAACAATGACAATGGACTGAATAAGATTGGTAACTCTACGCGTACTGGTTACTATATGAAGAAGCTTCTTCGTGAGGATTGTAATCCTAATCCAAATGCCAAGAACGCACAGTATCACTATCCTGTGTATATCCGCTATACCGAGATCTTCTTGGATTATGCTGAGGCTGCCAATGAGGCTTGGGGACCTAAGGGCAATGGCACACATGCTTATTCTGCATACGATGTGATCAAGGCTATCCGTCATCGTGCAGGCATCACAGATGATTCTTATCTTGATGAGTGCGCTAACGACCTGAATAAAATGCGTGAGTTGATTCGCAATGAGCGTCGTATTGAGCTCTGCTTCGAGAACAAGCGCTTCAATGACCTCCGCCGCTGGAAGGCTCCTATCAATGAGGCTGTTCATGGCGTGGAGATTTCTACAGAGGCTGGTATTCCACAGTTCAAGGATATCACAGTAGAGGAAAGAAAATACGACGACTATATGTATTACGGTCCTGTGCCACAGACTGAAATCCTCAAGTGGGATCAGCTGAAGCAGAATGCAGGATGGAAAATTACAAACGACTAACATTTTATAATGATGAAAACTATGAAGATGAATAAATATTTCTCAATGGCTGCACTCGGAGCCTTGGCTCTGACTTTCGGCTCTTGTGAGAACGGCACGCCTGAGTTTGACGACTACGAGGGTGGCACATCAGTCTACTTCGCCCACCAAAACGTGGAGCGTATATTGGTGTTGGGCAATGACGAGAATCGTGACAATACCAAGGACAACGAGCATATTATCAACATCGTGTCTACCATGGGTGGTGCTTACAATGGTAAGGACATCACACTGGATGTGGCTGTAGATAATTCGCTTTGTGACAACCTCTATTTCTCTGATGGCGTATCTCCTGTAAAGCCTATGCCTGCAGAGTATTACACCTTGGCAGGTAACACCATCTCTTATGGTGGCAACTTGCAGGGAAAATTACAGGTGAAGCTCAACGATGCTTTCTTCGCTGATCCTGCCTCTGTAAAGAATACTTATGTCATCCCTCTGATCATCAAAGATCAGAAGGGTGCTGGCAAGATCTTGACGGGTACTCCTTTCCAGGAGGGTGAAACTCCTGCGCTGACCAATAGCGATGCGTGGAAGATATTGCCTCAGAACTATGTGCTCTATTGTGTGAAATACATGAACCCTTGGGCTGGATTCTATCTGCGCCGTGGTACAGATAGGATTACTGAGAATGGTCAGACCACAGAAGAGAAGCGTGAGGGTGCAACTATTGAGAAGGACGAGGTTTGCCAGATTACTACCAAGAGCCTTACAGAGGCTATCTATCCTCTCACAGTCAAGAGAGTTGTGGGCAAGGATGCTGAGGGTAAGGATATCCTCAAGTCTTATACTTGCAACTTGAAGCTTACCTTTGCTAACGATGGTACTTGCTCTGTTTCTTCCGAGACTGAGGGCGTAACTGCTACTGGTACAGGTAAGTTTGTGGAGAAGGGCGCTAAGCTGGCTTGGGGCAACAAGGATCGTGACATCCTGACTCTCCAGTATACCGTAGACTTCGGTGCTGTCAAGGTAGAGACAACCGACCAGTTTGTAGCTCAAACTCGTGGTAATACCAATGGTATATTAATTTTCGATACTCAGTATATCGTAAAGTAAGCTGCGGTAATTATCAATTAAGTATCATCTAATAATAGGTAGATTATTATGAAATTGAAAAATATTAATTTTGGTTTAGGCTTGGTAGCTCTCTTGGCTTTGTCATCATGTGCTGATGACAAGTTCTCGGAGTACAGAACTGATATGACCAAGAACTTGAAGGAATATCAGTATCTTAACAACTATGAGCCTTTGAAGAAATATGTCGAAGACATGAAGGCTTCTGGCAAGTGCAATCCCGACTTTAAGTTGGGTATTGCACTGGCTGCGCCCGACTTCAACAAACAGGAGCTTGTATATTGCTTGGCTGGTAGCAACTTCGAGGAGATGACAGCAGGCAACGCCATGAAGTATGCTTCTTGTGTAAAAAATGATGGAACCTTTGACTTTAATACTGTTAAGGATTTCGTTACAAATGCACAGGATGCAGGTTTGACCATCTATGGTCATACGCTTGCTTGGCATTCTCAGCAGAACAAGAAGTATCTTAGTAAACTTATTGCAGATAAGGAAATTCAGGTAGACCCTAGTCAGAAAGTTGATAAGGTAGATGCTTATACCGACTTTTCTAAAATGAATAGTTTCCCTTTTTATGTAATGGACTATACTCCTGAAATCAAAGATGGAATTTTGATTAGCAAATATCCTGGAAAATGGTATCAGTATTTTGTAGTTGACAATTATCCTGTAGATGTTGATGCCAAGAGAGAATATAAGGTAACAGCTATGATCAAGGCTTCAGAAGATGGACAGATTGATGTGCAGACGGGTAACTGGGGAGCAACAACATCCCAGAAAATGTCTGTTTCTACACAGTGGAAAGAGCAATCTGTAACATTTAGTGGATTAACAACAGAAAAAGCTTTTGTCGTTTTCCAACCAGGAGATTTTGCAGGAGACATTTCTTGTAAGTGGGTAAAAGTTACTCATTCTGAGGCTCCGGTAATGGAAATCGAGACCGAGGTTCATAAGGAAACTTATACTGATGGTGATTTCCCATTCTATGCTATGGGTTGTACACCTCCTGTTATTAATGGAGCTATCCACTTTGTTCCTACAGGCGATTGGTCTCAATTCTTTGTTATGCCAGGTGACGATAATGAATTAGATGAAGGTGACTATGTTGTTTATTTAGACCTTACTTCTGATAAGGATGCAAGTGGTGTAGATCTCACCATGCAAAATGGTTGGGGTGGCACAGCTCAAGCTATTACAGCCAAAGTGCCTGTCGCTGCAGGTCGTCATTCGGTAAAAGTCGAAATGCCTAAAGTAGAAGGTGGTAAGTATGACATCATTCTTAAGCCTCAGACAGCTGATGCTACTTTGGATGTTCATTCTGTTAGAGTTTGCAAGATTACTAAGTCTAATTCTATTCCTCTTACGGACGAAGAGAAGAAATCTATTCTTACTGATGCAATGGGCAAGTGGATTGATGGTATGATGGAGGCTACTAATGGTTATGTTACATCTTGGGATGTTGTGAACGAGGCCCTTTCTGGTGACGATAAAGATGGTGATGGCAAGTACGACTTGCAGCATGCTGCTACAGCTTCTGCTGACGACAAGAAGAACTGCTTCTACTGGCAGGATTATCTCGGCGACCTCGAATATGTTCGCTTAGCCGTGGCTGATGCTCGCAAGAGTTTTGCCGCCCATAATGGTGACCCTGAGAAATTGAAACTCTTCATCAATGATTATAACCTGGAGAGCTATTGGGACGACAATGCCAAGTTGAAGAGTTTGATTCAGTGGATCAAGGATTGGGAGGCTGATGGTGTTACCAAGATTGATGGTATCGCATCTCAGATGCATATCTCTTGCTATGCTGATCATGACAAACAGGAAAATGCGAAAAATCATATCGTCAAGATGTTGGAGTTGATGAAGGAAAGTAAAAAGCTTTGCAAGATTTCTGAACTTGATATGGGTTATGTTGATGCCGCTGGCAAAGACGTAACTTATGATCAGATGACTGAGGAACAACACAAGGAAATGCGTGACCTCTACACCTTCGTTCTCCAGAAGTACTTCGAGATTATCCCTATAGATAAGCAGTATGGCATTACTCAGTGGTGTGCTACAGATTCTCCTAAGGATTCAGGTTGGCGTCCTGGTTTGGCTACTGGTCTCTGGGATCTCAACTATCTTCGCAAGCATACCTATGCAGGTTTCGCTGTAGGTCTTGGTGCTCCAGAATATTGGAAGGAAGCCAAGTAATTACTCTAAAAGACATTAGTTTTAGGTTTTATCATACAAAGATTAACCGAAAAAAGATGTTAGTCGTTAAGGTTGGCTGTGTTGTGATGACACGGTCAACCTTTTTGCGTTTTCGTGCCAAAATCTTTAATTTGGCTTCCTAGAGAAGGACGTGATGTAGAAAAATTGTGATGAAGTAGTTAGGTTTTGTGATAAAATAAAAATAGTTTTGTTGTTTAGATGTCCTTTCACCTTTCATCTATCTTCTTGCATTTCAGATAGATGAAAGGTGAAAGGACTTTTTTGTTTCTTATAGGTGCTCTAGCCAATTTTCGGGAGTGATGATCGTTTTATCCTTCACATCGTATGTGTTTAGGAAGGAAGCAGGAAACTGAGTATTTGCTCTCTTTGGATTCCATTTCATTTCGAAGAGAGTAAACTGTCCGTCGCTTTCCTCGATGTAGTCTATCTCTTGCTGTTGGTTGGTTCGCCAGAAATAGCTGTTTACATATCTTCCTTCATACTGGTTAGCTTTTATTCTTTCGCTGATAACGAAGTTCTCCCACAAGGCACCAACATCTTGTCGAAGGGCCAAAGGCGCAAAGTTTTGCAATATGGCATTTCGGATACCATTGTCGTAAAAGTAAAACTTCTTGGCTCGTTTCAGTTCTGTGCGCAGGTTTCTGCTAAAACCATTTAGCTTGAAGATGATATAGCATTTTTCTAGCAAGTCTACATATTTTTCCACGGTTTTGCTGTCCGTACCTACTGTCTGTGCCAGCTCATTGTATGAAACTTCGTTAGTAACTTGCAGTGCTAAAGCAGTGAGTAGCTTGCCAAGCAATGCAGGTCGGCGTATACTCTCTAAGGTGAGCAAGTCCTTATAGAGATAACTATTGGACAGATTGTACAAGATGTCTTTTGCATCTTTTGTATGATTGATGACATCTGGGTATGAGCCATAGATGAGGCGATTCTCTAGTGTTTGCTTTACTGTAAGTAAGCCTTGAGATTCGAGTAATTCACCAGTGGACAATGGAAAGAGATGATACTCAAACTTTCTGCCGGTCAGTGGCTCATTGAGCTTGTTTTGTAATTCAAATGAGGAAGAGCCTGTTACCAGTAATTGTACTTCAGGGAAGTTGTCGGTAATCAATTTTAGGGTTAGCCCTATGTTTTCTACTCTTTGTGCCTCGTCTATCATGACAATCTTGTGTTTGCCAATGAGCAATTTTAGTTCTTGGCTATTCACCTGGGATAGCATTTCTTTTACTTCTGGCTCATCACAGTTTAATTGCAATATAGGTTCCGTACGTTTTTCAAGTATCATTTTGAAAAGCGTACTTTTTCCTACTTGTCTGGCACCTATTATAATAATAGCTTTACCACCAAACATTCTGGCCTCTATCGTTTCTTGTAGTTTCCTTCTTATCATTTTATTCTTATGTTTAAATTTTTTGCAAAGATTATGCAAATGAGCGCAATGAAAGCTCGCTTTCAAATTGCCGAGTGCAGCTAATCTTCTGCAAAGATTATGCAAATGAGCGCAATGAAAGCTCGCTTTCAAATTGCCGAGTGCAGCTAATCTTCTGCAAAGGTAATGAAAATATTCGCTAATCCAAAAAATAACACTGTTTTTTTGGATTATAATCCGAAAATTCGTACTGATTTTTTGGATTAGGGACATTTTTGAGCTATTTTTGCCTTGTTAATAGGGTGCCATGTAACTTTAGTTTATACCCAATGTTACTTACGTCACTTGTAGGCATCAAGCCCTACGCTTGTAATCATTCAGTACTGGGAGGTCAGGTAACAAACCTGCCCTCCCAGTGCATTTTGATACGTTTGATAAAGTATTTGATATATGGCGCAAAGCCTATGTCGGATTATTCTTGTAATTTTGCAACGAATAAACAATTTAATCATATACGAATGAAAAAGAAAAATATCCAGACCCCTGTTTTATTAATGGCCATTGCTGCATGTATGATATCTCATCAGCAAAATGCGTGGGGCAGAGAAAAACCGTCCCTGCAAAATGATTCCGTGCCTTATGTAACCATGCCGGACGTTTCCCCTAAACTCACCACAGGAGATGGAAATCCCCTGCTGGATTTTATGTTTACAGCGGATCCAACTGCAGTAGAATATAATGGCAGAATTTATGTGTACGCAACAAACGATCAGCAACAATATGATTCAATAGGCGGTTACGGAAAAAACTCCTACGAATACATCAAATCTCTGGTGATGATGTCTTCCGATGACATGACAAACTGGACCTATCACGGAATTATTAAAACAGACAGCATCGCCCCATGGATACAAACATCATGGGCACCGTCGATCGCAAAACGTGAGGAAGCTGACGGCAAGACTCACTTCTACCTCTATTTCTCCAATAGCGGGGGTGGAACCGCAGTGCTGACATCCACATCCCCCATAGGACCGTGGTCAAGCCCGCTGAATCATAGTTTGGTAGACACAAACACTCCCGGCATAGCAGGAGAATGCAAAGCCGCTTTCGATCCGGGTGTAGTCATCGATGACAAAGGAAAAGGTTGGCTGACAGTAGGCGGAGGATGTGCTCGCATTATGCGTTTGGGAAAAGACATGATTAGTGTGGATGGCCCGATAAAGCCCATCAGGGCTCCCCATCATTTCGAAGCTAACGAATTAAACTACATCAACGGCACATACGTTTATACTTATAACATAGATTGGCAAGATTTTAGCGACTGGCCTCTCCCGACAGAGAAACCAACCACCTGTTGCATGAGTTACATGACTAGCAAAACTCCGCTGGTAACCAAAAGTTGGAAATACCAGCACAACTATATGAAAAACCCTGGAGATTATGGATTTGACTACAGCAACAATCATACACATCTACACAAATTCCGCGGGAAATGGTATGTATTCTATCACACAATGAGTTTGCAACATAGTTTCAATACAACAGCTGGTTTTCGTAATGTTTGTGTCGATGAAATACAAGTTGACGAGAATACTGTGAATATCCACATGGGTAATCAGACTCTGAAAGGCGTAAAACAGATACAGCCTATGAATCCGTTCATCATCCAGCAGGCCGAAACCACAGCAGCCACACAAGGTGTCAAGTTCACAAATGGAAAAAGCATCGGGGACATGTATGCCGTTACCGTTCCCAACAAGACTGGCATCATTGCTGTCAGAGGTGTGGAATTCAACAAAGTACCTTCCAGTCTGGAAATTAAGGCATCCGGAAACGGAATCATAGAAGTCCGCCGGGATAGGCCGGACGGAGAAGTCATTGCTTCAATCAAAGTCGGTACCCTGCAAATGAAACTCATAGAATCCCAACTTCAAAAGAATATGACAGGCACAATGGACCTCTGTTTTGTCCTGAAAGGAAACAATATCACATTCGACGAATGGAAGTTCAAATGATAACTTCCTGATGACAAGGAGGGTGCATTGCCCATTATGATGCACTCTCCTTAACTTCCTGTACGTATCCCGCGCTGAGGAGACTATGCATGGAAGCTGTGCTATCGTTGAACCCGATGACATGGAATCAATGGTCCGCCTGCTGGTCCATGCTGACCTTTATGAAATAGAGGGACTGATTGCGACAGGAGGATGGAACAGCTGCGGGAGATCTTATCCGGACGAATGGATGGAAAACATGCAGAAAGTAATTAATGCCTACGAGGAGGATCTACCGAATCTAATGAAACGATCCGGACAAAAGGGTTTCCTGCCAGTAGAAAAGGAAGCTGGCAAACAAACGTTGGGTTATTTTCTGGGACGACAGCGCCTGGATCGTGCAGAACGCCATAGGAAGCCAGAATTGGAACGAATACGCAACTCATATACAAAATCACGGGAATCTAGGGAAAATATATCCGAAAAACAAATACGGAGTGGAAGGCGACACTCCTTCTTTCCTACATGTAACCCCAAATGGATTAAACGATCCGACCGTATGTAGCCAGGCAGGTTGGGGTGGCTATTTCCGATGGGGACTGTCACCAGACAGTCTGACAACATGCTACACAAATGCAGATCCGGCAGTCAGATGCATATCGGAGAAATATGAAAAATACTTCTATCCCGCAATATTCGCCAACTTCATGGCACGTATGGATTGGGCTGCATACGGCAAAGGAAACCGTAACCCGATAGTCATCGTAAATGGTGAAAAGGGATTGAACCCGATTATAATTGAACCAGAAACAGAAGAGGAACTCCAATTAAACGCTTCAAAATCTGTGGATCCGGATAAAGATAAACTGACATTCCACTGGTGGATATTGCCGGAAGCGGGTACTTACACCTCAACGGTAAGTATCAGAGAGGCAGACAAAGCTAATGCCATTCTACGTATCCCCCAGGATGCGGCAGGAAAAGAACTGCATATAATCTGTGAAGTGACAGACAATGGGACTCCGGCACTGACCAGTTACAGAAGGGTCATCATCCGTCCAAAACTTGGCGAGACATTCAACCTTTCTGGGCAGCGATAAACATAACTATAAAGGCAATGTTATCAGAAAAAGATAATTCAGTAATTGATATTTAACATATAACAAATTCCCAGAGAAGGACGTGATGTATTAGGCTCATCTGTATATTTTTCCTCTGTTTTGACCAAACATTTGGGGAATCTGGAATATTTTGGGCAAAAACATTTGGGGAATCTGGAATATTTGTTTATTTGACTTTTCCTGATTTCCTCTTCAAATAGGTTTGATGTGTATCATTTTCGTTATAATGTTGGCTATCAAACCTATTTGGTACTTCTCACAAAGTATTTGTTACACCCCGCAAAGTCTTTTTCTGCCTTTTCTGTTACTTTTGCCATCAGATTTGAGAAACTTCTCAATTTTATAACTGGATTTATTAACTTAATAACAAATTGTAAAGCTTATGAAAAAGTTATTTACTTTGATTGTAGCAGCTTTCATGGCTGTAAGTGTGAATGCTCAGACAGAGACTCCTCTTGTTTTGGGTGGTGGCTGGAATGCAGGTTTTGCCGGCGAGACTGATGTTTATGATTTCACTATCTCCAAGAAGTGGGGAGCAGCAGAGTTTGCCTGCAATGTCAACTCTGCAGATTATCCTAAGTATATCCTCGAATTCGAAGATCCGCTTCCTGCCAACTGCCAAGTAAACTATACTTGGAAGGCTTCTGCTGATGCTGAAGGTGATGCTACTCCTGCTTATGGTCGTGCTGTGGGCGATGGAACTACCAAGAAGTTTGAATTGGTATTCGACCCGGAGCATCCTTACATCGTAGGTGTAAGCGTGCAGCATACCGATGATGAGGAGGTGAACCTGAAGGTGAAGAAGCTGACTCTGGTGGGTGCCGACGCTACTGAAAAGAAAATTAATGCCTCCTTCACAGGTTGGGCTGGTACTGATAACACAGTTGTTTATAAGGGTGTAGTTTCTTTTGATAAACTGTACCAGCAGCTTGCTATCAATGGCTTGGATGGCAAGAGTAATGTTACAGTCAAGGTGAAACTAGCTGAGCCAACCCCAAATGTTCAGATGTGTGTAGATTACGAGGATAAGACATCTGAGTGGCCTTCATTCAACGGCAGCGATGAGATTACTTTCACCACCAAGGAAGGTGTAGCCATCAAGACCGTGGGTATCCAGTATATCGACCAAGAAAATAATCCTGCAAAGGTTTCTGTGCTTGGTGCCTGGTTGGTTGATACACCTACCGGCATTTCTAAGGTAGAGAATCTGAAGGTTGCTAAGGATGGCAAGTGCTTCAACCTCGCTGGTCAGCAGGTAGGTAAGGGTTACAAGGGTATTGTGATCAAGAATGGTAAAAAGATGGTTATCAAGTAATAGATGAGACGTTTTACAATGCTCGCATCTCTCCTCATGGTTCTGTGCCTACAAATGGCGGCACAGACCTGGGAAGATGTAAAAGTGGGGACTTCTACTCGCAAGACCCTCACTTATGTACCAAAGAATGTAGAGAAATCACCAGCTCTGGTGATTTCTCTTCATGGTATGAATCAGGACCCTGGGTTTCAGCAGAATCAGACGCAATGGAACGCGCTGGCTGATACCGAGGGTTTTATTGTTACCTATCCGCTGGGTAATAACAGAATGTGGGATACCAGCGGTATGGGTGATGTGAAGTTTGTGGAGGCTGTCATGAAGGATATGGAGCTGAAGTACCATGTTGACAAGAACCGCATCTATCTCTCGGGCTTCTCCATGGGTAGCTGGCTGGGTTACCCCTGTCTGGAAACGCTTGGCGATAAGATTGCCGCCTTCGGACCAGTAAGCGGTGTGGACATCGGTAAGCAGCCTAGAGCTAACCGCATGGTGCCTATCATGCATATTCACGGAACCGCTGATGATGTGTTCAAATATACGGGCGATCCTCATCACATGGCTGGCGGTTATCCTAGCATTGAGGAATATGTAAAGAAGTGGGCTGCCTACGAAGGTTGTGATACAAGCAATCCGCAGGTAATCCGTCCTTATCCTGCCGGCAGAAATACTGCAAATGATACCCGTACTATATATAATAATGTGAACGATGATGTAGAAGTGACCCTTATCTCTATTGATGGTAAGGGACATTGGCATTCCAATGATCCTTACGGGGTAAATTCTACCCAGGAACTGTGGAACTTCTTCAAGCGTCATCAGTTGAACCAGCATTCTACTCCTGATCCTAATTTTCAGATTTATCTTTGTTTCGGACAGTCGAACATGGAGGGTAATGCCGTTATCGAGGCCCAGGATAAGACGGGTGTGAACCCTCGTTTCATGGCAATGTATACGCTCGATAATGCCAGTGCCGGATGGACAAAAGGCAAATGGCATACTGCTACTCCGCCTCAGGCTCGTCCTTACACCCGTCTGTCGGTAGTAGATTATTTCGGAAGAAAGATGGTTGATAATCTGTCTGACGAGGTAAAGGTGGGAACCATCACCGTAGCTGTAGGCGGTGCTAGCATCGATCTCTTCGATAAGGATAAGTATCAGTCTTATCTCAATGATGCCAAAACACCTGACTGGCTCCGCAATTATGCCAAGGAGTATGGTGGTAATCCTTACGGCCGTCTTATCGAGTTGGCTAAGATAGCACAGAAGAGTGGTGTTATCAAGGGTATCCTGCTGCATCAGGGCGAAACCAACAACTGCGATCAGACCTGGCCTTCTAAGGTAAAGAAGATTTATGAGAATATTCTTGCCGACCTGGGACTTGATGCCAAGAATGTGCCATTGCTCGTGGGCGAGTTGGGACAGAAAGACCAGGGCGCAGCCTGCTGGGGACATAATGCCATTATCGACAATATCGCAGCTACGATTCCTACAGCTCATGTGGTTTCTTCCAAGGATTGTCCGCTGCAGAGCGATAAACTCCATTTCACTGCAGAGGGTTATCGTATGTTTGGTAAGCGTTATGCCGATGTGATGCTCGAACTTCTGGGTGTGGTGCCTGTGGAAAACCGCAACTATTTCATCCGTTACGAGAGTACTGTGGGCGAGAACCTCTGGGACCGTCAGGCTGTCTACACCTTGCCAAAGGCTTTGGAGAAGGGTGCCAAGTATACGCTGACCATGAAGATGAGAACTTCAGCAGATTGCGCTGAGCTGGGATTCTGGCCTATCTGGAATGCAAGCAACAACAAGAACCAGTGGGGTGGAAGCGATGATGTGCAGTATCTGGCAGCCTATCATGTAGAGGCTGGCGACAGGAAAACGCTGACCTGGGATTTCACAGCCAACTTCACCTTGGATACCTTCCAGTTTGTATTTGGCAAATACGGTGGTACACTCGATATTGACGACATGGTGTTGGTGAAGGATGGAACATCAGAGAATCTGATAGCCAACTCCGATTTCTCAGCCCGCAATATTCAGGGCTGGAGCACCAACTGGAAAGGTCCAAGCTATTTTCTTGCCAACGAAGCCTATGCATCAACAGGCATCGAGAAGCCAGCTGTGGCAACCATGATGAAATCTGCGGATAAGGCATACTACACTCTTCAAGGTGTGAAGGTTATTCGCCCTACCAAGGGTATCTATATTCATGGTGGTAAGAAAATCGTGATTAAATAACAAACTGAAGTTTCGCATGTGGTTTAAGTACGGGCTGAAGGCCCAAAAGCTCCAGAAGCAGCACG
>OJMO01000441.1_pt1 | contig 30276 bp, 26 predicted proteins | sample 1597241 | NCBI WGS metagenome assembly OJMO01 (sample SAMEA2452129, study PRJEB22498) | human gut metagenome | biome: human feces; feature: human gut; material: feces | place: Australia | collected 2012 | reverse complement strand
AGTGGCCGTGTTCCTGTAATCGGGGATGATGAGCAGGAGATATCTGCTTTTTATGTGCAGTCACAGGGGGAGATACTGGCAGAAACAGTAGAAACTTATGAAAAAGAACTGCCTCTGACCCGGGACGTGCGTTATCCTACAGGAAGGAAACGCTATGGTCTGCGCCTGATCGCAGGTCCCTTTTCCTTTTCATTTCTTATGCCTGAATGTTTGATCCCTGAATTGGGGAAAAATGGAAATAAAGAAAACTGGGATTACACCGCAGATATGATCCAGTTAAAGCTGTTTTCAAATTTTTATCTGCCGCTTTTTGTGGGAAAGATAGCAGGGGAATATATGACGGTTTACGAGAAAGGTTATACAAAAGAAGAGCTGGAACAGACAGCTTCAGAAACAAATCGGCAATTTGTTGAAAAATTAAGGGAAAAAGGGGTACAAATTCTTGAAAATAATGATAAAATAGAAAAGAATATATCTGGTTACAGGATCAGCGGAACGCTAAAGGTAATAGAGCCTGCGGCAGTCAGCGTCCCTGTTTCTAAAACTCAAGGAGATTAAACAGACGGATGAGTGTAATTGAAACCATGATCGACATTCCGGCAGAACATGAGCGGAAGGTCTGCGGACAGTTTGACAGTTATCTGAAAAAAATAGAACGGACCCTTCATGTGACCATGATCGCCAGGGACGGCGAGATCAAGCTGATCGGTCCGGAAAAGACCATTGGTCAGGCAAAAAGCGTATTTAATAACCTGATCCAGCTTTCCATGCGGGGTAATACTATTACCGAGCAGAATGTGGACTATGCCCTGTCTCTTTCCTTTACGGAAAATGATGACCAGATCTTGGAGATCGATAAGGACATTATCTGCCGTACCATTATGGGAAAGCCGGTAAAGCCAAAGACTTTAGGCCAGAAGGCTTATGTGGATGCCATCCGTAAGCAGATGATTGTATTTGGAATCGGGCCTGCCGGAACCGGAAAGACCTATCTTGCCATGGCTATGGCCATCCAGGCTTTTAAAAACGGGGAAGTAGGCCGTATCATCCTTACAAGACCTGCGATTGAGGCAGGAGAAAAGTTAGGTTTTCTTCCAGGTGACTTACAGAGTAAGATCGACCCTTATCTGCGCCCGTTATATGATGCGCTTTATCAGATCATGGGAGCTGAGAGTTTCCAGAAGAATATGGAAAAAGGATTGATCGAGGTTGCCCCTCTTGCCTACATGAGAGGCCGGACTTTAGATAATGCGTTTATTATTTTAGACGAGGCACAGAACACAACACCTGCCCAGATGAAGATGTTTTTAACCCGCATCGGATTTGGTTCTAAAGCAGTCATCACAGGTGATGCAACGCAGAAAGATCTCTCACCCGGAACAACTTCAGGTCTGGATGTTGCACTGAAAGTGTTAAAAAAGGTAGATGAGATTGGTATCTGTGAACTGACCAGCCAGGACGTTGTGCGCCACCCGGTCGTACAGAAAATTGTAAAAGCATACGAAGATTATGAAAATCGCAATAAAAAGAAACCGGCAGAGCAGAAGAAAAAGTGGGAGAAACGATAGATGAAGGAACAGTTTGTGGCAAAGAGGATCGTGAATATAGGATTGATTTTTCTTGTTGCAATTGGGTTTTCTGTCATTGCCGGCAGGATGAGCGGGATGTATTTAGACCAGCTTCTTGGAATTGGAGCATTGACGGTTCTGTTTATGGTTTTGTTTGCGTTTCTTTTGATTTATGAGAGAAACCGGAAAAGAATATCGCATAATCGCGAGACGGATTATGGTAAGATTTTTAAGGGATTTTTGCTGACTGCAATTCTTGCAGTGATCTTTCTTTTCCTGCCAGAGTTTACAAGTCCGGTCATGATCCTGCCAATCTTAATGTCGGCGGTCGGAACGTATGAGCTTGCTGTGTGCAGTTCCTTTTTCTTTTGTACCGTATTGGAGATGGCAAAGGGCTGTCAGTCCTATGAGATCCTGTGCTGCACGATGCTGCTTCTGTTTGGATTCGTGATTGCACATATGTTGGAGGATACCAAAAATAAAGTGTGGTATCTGATTCTTATATTTGCAGTGGCTGTTTTGGCTCCGGTGCTTTTTTCGTACTTTTTTTATCAGGAACCGCACTATGATATTCTGGGCAAAGCCGCAATTGGGGCTGCTGTGACGGATCTTGCAGCTGCGTTTGTTTATCCGTTTCTCACAAAGCAGAAAGAGGCTGAGATTGATAATTTCTTAACAGATATCACAGAAGAGGATTACGGTCTTTTGCGTGAACTGAAGAAGTTTTCGAGGCAGGAATACAGACATGCCCTTCGTGTGTCGGGAATCGCCGAAAAATGTGCATATATTGTAGGGGCAGATGCTGCTGTCTGTAAAGCGGCTGGTCTTTATTATCGTATTGGGATTTTAGATGGCGATCCTATGGTGGAAAACGGGGTTGCAAGAGCGCAGAATCATTGCTTTCCGGAAAAAGTGACGGAAATCCTCTCTGAGTATTATGGAATCGAAAAGATGCCGTCCACCATTGAATCTGCGATCGTACAGATTGTAGACGGGATGATCAAGAAGTTAGAAGCACTTGAGAAGACAAGCAAAATCGCCGGTGGCTGGAACAAGGAAATGGTGATCTATCAGACCTTGAATGAGTTCTCTGCCCAGGGACTTTACGACCAGTCTGGACTTAGTATGAATATGTTTTTAAAAATCAGAGAATATCTGGTAAAAGAGGAGGCTTTACTGTTATGACATTGAACTTTGAAGCGGAAGTAAACGTACCATTTGATTTTGATGTGGAAGCTTTAGCAGGGGAAGTGATCAACTTTACTTTGGAACACGAAGATTTCCCATATGAACCTGAGGTAAATCTCACATTAGTAGACAATGAGGGGATCCATGCCATTAACAAAGAATTTCGTGAGATTGACCGTCCTACGGATGTTTTATCATTTCCAATGCTTTCCTATGAAAATGCAGGAGATTTTTCAAAACTGGAAGATGATTATGATGATAATTTTAACCCGGATACCGGAGAAATTATGCTTGGAGATATTGTAATCTCGGTGGACAAGGTTTTAGAACAGGCAGAGAGTTACGGGCATACCACAAAAAGAGAGTATGCATTTCTGATCGTACATAGCATGTTACACCTGTTTGGCTATGACCACATGACACCGGAGGAAGCTGCCGTGATGGAAGCAAAACAAAAACAGATTCTTGATGAGATGAACATCACAAGATAAAGAAATTTTGAGGAATAATATGAGTAATAAAAAGAGTAGCACCAGTTTTTTAGTGCAGGGTTCCATTCTTGCAATGGCATCGATCATCAGCAGGATCATCGGTCTGGTATACCGTATACCGCTGACTGCTATCATCGGAAATAAAGGAAATGACTATTATGGCTGTGCCTTTGAGATTTATAATATATTGCTGATCATTTCTTCCTACAGTCTGCCGCTTGCAGTATCAAAGCTTGTGTCCGCAGATATGTCGCTTGGAAGAAAGAAGAATGTATACCGTATTTTGAAATGTGCGCTGATCTTCGGACTGGTGTCCGGTACGATCGCCGCATTGATCCTATTCTTTGGGGCTGAGTTTATCACAGGAACGATCATGAAGACGCCTTACAGTATTTTTGCAGTGAAGGTGCTTGTGCCAACACTGATCGTAGTTGCAGTACTCGGCGTTATGAGAGGATTTTTTCAGGGACTCGGAACGATGATGCCAAGCGCAGTCTCGCAGATCTTAGAGCAGATCGCAAATGCGATCGTGAGTGTGTGGGCAGCCTATGTGCTTTATAACTACGGAACCAAAGTGGGTGCGGTGCTTGGAAATGCAGAAAACTATGCCGCTGCCTACGGTGCTGCAGGAGGAACGCTTGGTACGGGAACCGGGGCTGTGGTAGGACTTCTGTTCGCAGCCTTTGTTCTGCTCGCATATTTAAGTGTGTTTAAGCGTCAGATGAAGCGGGAACGCCGGGCAAAGGTTGACAGCTATTCGTATATTTTTAAAATTTTATTTATCACCATCATACCGGTTCTGATGAGTACTACAATCTACAATTGTAATGCAATTTTAGACCAGGCAATTTTTAAAAACATTGCAAACTTACAGGGATACTCTGCAAATGATATCAGTGAGTGGAATGGTATTTATACCGGTAAATATAAGACATTGATCAATGTGCCAATCTCGATCGCATCTGCCCTGGCAGCATCTTCCGTGCCTGCGTTGACCGCGGCTTACACAAATGGTAAGAAAGAGGCAGTCCGCTCACAGATCAACACAGCAATCCGTTTTATCATGGTGGTTGCGTTCCCTTGTGCAGTGGGAATGGGTGTTCTTGCATCTCCGATTTTACAGCTTTTGTTCCGTGATTCCTCGGAACTTGCAGCGAGTATGTTGCAGCTTGGTGCTGTTTCTATTGTATTTTTCTCGCTGTCGACGCTCTCAAATGGTTTGTTACAGGGAATTAACCGTATGCGGGAACCTGTAAAAAATGCATTGATCGCGCTGGTGCTTCATATCGGATTACTCGTTGTACTCATGTATGTCTTTAAATTAAATATTTACGCAGTTGTTTACGCAAATGCATTTTTTGGTTTGTTAATGTGTGTATTAAATGCACACTCCGTGAAAAAATACAGCGGCTACCGGCAGGAGATCAGACGTACCTTTGTGATACCGGGCATTTCTGCGCTCATTATGGGTGTTGCAGTTTATCTGTCGTATCAGCTTGCATTATATCTCTTTCGTGTGAATGCGATCGCAACCGTATTCAGTATTTTGATCGGTGTGATCGTCTATGCAGTGGTTCTTTTGCTGCTAAAAGGACTGACAGAAGAGGAGATTTTAAAATTTCCGAAAGGTGCTGCACTTGTAAGGCTGGCAAGAAAAATGCATCTGCTGCGATAAATTGTAAAACAAATTTACCGGCATGAAAATTTTTCGTTTAAGAATGTAAAAAATGGCAAATACTTATCAGGGGTGATGAAATTGAAAAAAATGATAAGTGTTTGCCTTTTATTTGTATTGCTTTTGGCCGGTTCTTTATGGATAGACCAGACAATGCGTTCTTCTGAGAAAACAAAGCCGGAAGAGGTGGCAGAAGAAATGGCTGCTGATACGGAAAAAATGACAGAGAGCATGTCACATCTCTCTTATACAAAATATTATGTCCATGCCCAGGAAGGCTATGTGGTCATCTGTCAGGCGGATCATGAGACGGTTTACTGTGAGACTTCTATCCGGGTGGAACATCTCCCGGAGGAACTTCAAAGCAGTTTAGAAGAGGGGATTGCACTTTATTCGGATGAGGAATTATATGAATTTCTTGAGAATTATTCCTCGTAATTATTTGATTGTTACTTTTACTTATGGTAATATAAAAAAGGTTTTCAATAACTCTGGACCATGGGGATCAGAATCGTTAAAGGTTTACAATTACCCGGATAAATACAATGTGAGGAATCATGAATATAAATGAGAAAAAAAGCTTTGATGTCATTGTGATCGGCGGTGGAGCTGCAGGAATGATGGCTGCCATCACAGCCGCGTCCAACGGGGCGGACACGATGATCTTAGAGCATAAAGACCGTGTGGGGAAGAAGATCTTATCCACCGGAAACGGAAAATGTAATTATACGAACGAATTGCAGGGTGTCACGTTTTATCGCGGAGATGACCCTGCATTTGTGCTGCCGGTCATGGAACAGTTTGGTTTTGACGAGACGGTTTCTTTTTTTGAAAAACTTGGTGTTTATCCAAAAAGCAGGAATGGTTACTATTATCCGGCGAGCGAGCAGGCGGCATCTGTATTAGATGTGCTCCGGATGGAATTGATATTCCGCCATGTCTCTGTGGTAACCGAGTGTGAGCTTCGCAATATTTTAGAGAAAAAAAACGGTTTTCTGTTAGAGACAGGAAAAGGAAGATTTTCTGCACAAAAAATTATTTTTGCCACGGGTCTTCTGGCTGCACCCAAAACCGGGAGTGATGGAAGCGCAATTCCTCTGATCAAGGCGTTTGGGCATCGTTTTTCAGATATTGTTCCGGCGTTAACTGCATTACAGTGCAGGGAATCTTTTTTCAGACAGCTTGCGGGAATCCGCACAGAGGCAGAAGTTTCTCTTTTTATAGCTGGAGAGAACATCATTTCCGAGCGTGGCGAACTTCAATTGACGGATTATGGAATTTCCGGCATTCCGGTTTTTCAGGTCAGTCGTTTTGCAACAAAAGCGTTAAAGAAAAAGCAGGCGGTTACAGCACAGATCGATTTTCTCCCAAGGCTGAATGAACAGGAAACAGAACAACTGTTCGAACAGCGTTTCCGGGAATATGCGCATGGCAAGATCGCAGACGAGGCAATGGTCGGGCTGCTGAATCATAAATTGAGCGGTGTGCTGTTAAAGGAAGCGCACATTTCGCTGAAAAAGCCGGCAGAGGAGATCACGAAAAAGGAATTGCTGCAGCTTGTAAAACAGTGTAAGCACATGGAAGTGTGCGTGACAGGAAGTAAGTCTTTTGAACAGGCACAGGTCTGCGCGGGCGGTGTACATACGGATGAGATCGATCCAAAGACAATGGAGTCGAGACTTGTTCCAAACATTTACTTTGCGGGAGAAGTCGTTGACATTGACGGTATGTGTGGCGGCTACAATTTACAGTGGGCATGGTCGAGCGGCTATGTGGCAGGCATACATGCGGCAGGATCATACAGAACACATTTCTGTGTCAGGTGCACGGAAAAATGACCGGGGAATGAAATTACAAAAATGCAGGAAAATCAGGAAAAAAGAATGATACGAGTTAGTCAGTTAAAACTGCCCGTAGAACATAATGAGGAGCAGTTCTGTCAGAAAATTGAAAAAAGTTTAAAAATAAAAAAAGATCAGATCAAAAAGCTTCAGATCGTAAAAAAATCAATTGATGCAAGGAAGAAGCCGGATGTCTCCATTGTCTATTCTGTAGATGTGTGGGTTGACAAGGAAGAGAAGATTTTAAAACACTCTGGAAATAAGAATGCAGTCTGCGTCAAAGAGAAAAAATATAAAGTGCCGAAACATGGCACAGAGCGTTTCAACCACCGGCCGGTGGTGATCGGGGCAGGCCCTGCAGGACTTTTCTGTGCGTATCTGCTTGCAAGGGAAGGATACAGACCTCTCGTATTCGAACGCGGAAAAAAAGTCGGGGAGCGGACAGAAGATGTTTTACACTTCTGGAAAACAGGCGTACTGAATCCGGCATCCAACGTGCAGTTTGGCGAAGGCGGTGCAGGAACGTTTTCAGACGGAAAATTGAATACTCTGGTGAAAGATCCTCTTGGGCGCAACCGGTTCGTATTAGATACGTTTGTCTCCTTTGGAGCACCGGAGAAAATCACCTATGAGAACAAGCCGCATATTGGAACGGATATTTTATCGAAAGTGATTGCGGCAATGCGCGAAGAGATCCTTCATCTGGGTGGCACATTCGAGTTTGAGAGCTGTGTAACAGATATTCGGGTGGAAAACCAGAAGATCAAAGCCGTTGAGATCAATCACAATACCTGGATGGAAACGGAAGTCTGTGTGCTCGCACTTGGGCATAGCGCGCGCGATACGTTTGAGATGCTTCATAAGACCGGGCTTTTTATGGAGCCAAAGGCCTTTGCAGTCGGTTTTCGTGTGGAGCACCCACAGAGGGACATCAACCGCAGCCAGTATGGAGAAAAATATGCAGAACTGCTTGAGGCAGCACCTTATAAAGTGACCGCAAACCTTGCAAATGGAAGGGGGGTTTACTCCTTCTGTATGTGTCCGGGTGGCTATGTTGTGAATGCCTCCTCGGAGGAAAAACGTCTTGCGATCAACGGAATGAGTTATTCCGACCGTGGAAGCAAGAGTGCAAACAGCGCGATCATCGTCTCTGTGACACTGGACGATTTTGACGGAACGGACGCACTTTCCGGTGTAGAATTCCAGCGCAGACTCGAAGAAAAAGCGTTTGCACTTGGAAACGGGAAAATCCCGCAGCAGCTTTTTGGCGATTACTGTGAAAATAAAAAAAGTACAGCATATGGAACCTTTTCTTCGGAGACAAGAGGCGAAACTGCTTTTGCAAATTTAAGAGGCCTGTTTTCAGATGAGATGGAGCAGTCTTTTATCGAGGGAATGCATTCCTTTGCAAAACACATCCCGGACTTTGACCGGAAAGATGCAATCATCTCCGGTGTGGAGAGCCGGACGTCCTCACCGGTACGCATCCGCAGGGATGAGGTGTTTGAGGCAAATATCAGAGGCATTTATCCATGCGGAGAGGGAGCCGGATATGCAGGAGGAATCACTTCTGCGGCAATGGACGGCATGAAAGTGGCGGAGGCGGTCATTCGAAAATATCAGCCTTTCAAATAAGGAAATCGCAGTCAGAAGAATCAGATAATTGCGCATGATAAACAGGCGCAATGGAAGGAAGTAACATAAGTGGCAGAATTTACACCAATGATGCAGCATTATCTGCAGACCAAAGAAGAATATAAAGATTGTATTTTATTTTACCGTCTCGGTGATTTTTATGAGATGTTTTTTGATGATGCCGTGTTAGTGTCAAAAGAGTTAGAGCTGACATTAACCGGAAAAAGCTGCGGTATGGAGGAACGTGCGCCGATGTGCGGTATCCCATATCATGCAGTGGAAGGATATTTAAACCGTCTGGTAGCCAATGGACATAAAGTGGCAATCTGTGAGCAGGTGGAAGATCCAAAGCTTGCAAAAGGAATTGTAAAAAGAGAGGTCATCCGTGTTGTAACGCCCGGAACAAATATGGATATCCAGGCACTGGATGAATCCAAAAACAATTACATTATGTGTATTGTCTACCTGGCAGATAAATATGGGATTTCCCTTGCGGATGTTTCCACCGGCGACTATTATGTCACGGAAGTGGACTCCGAGCGCAAGCTGATCGATGAGATCAATAAATTTGCGCCTTCCGAGATTATCTGCAATGAGAGCTTTTATATGAGTGGCGTGGATCTGGAAGACATGCGTCATCGTCTTGGAATTACCATTTATTCTCTGGATGCATGGTACTTCAGCGACGAGACGGCGGAGACAACCTTAAAAGGACATTTTCATGTCAACAGTCTGGAGGGGCTTGGCTTAAACGATTATGCCTATGGAACGATCGCAGCAGGGGCATTGTTAAAATATCTCTATGAGACACAGAAAAACAATCTGGATCATATTTCTGCCATCCATCCATATTCTACCGGCAAATTTATGATCATTGACAGTTCCACAAGACGAAATCTGGAACTGGTAGAGACAATGCGTGAAAAACAGAAACGTGGTTCGCTGCTCTGGGTATTGGACAAGACCAAAACTGCCATGGGTGCAAGACTGCTGCGTTCTTATGTCGAACAGCCGTTGATTGATAAGGCAGAGATAGAAAAAAGACAGGATGCGATCGCAGACATCAACAAACATATGATCACCAGAGAGGAACTGCGTGAGTACTTAAACCCAATCTACGATCTTGAGCGTCTCATCACCCGTGTGACTTATATGTCTGCAAATCCGAGGGATCTGATCGCATTTAAAAATTCAATCGGAATGCTTCCGCCGATCAAAACATTACTGGAAGATTTTGATACGGAACTTTTAAAAGAACTTCAGACAGATATGGATCCGTTAGAAGAACTTTACCGGTTGATCGATGCATCAATTCTGGAAGAACCGCCGATCTCCGTGCGCGAGGGAGGTCTTATCAAAGACGGTTATAACGAAAATGTAGACAAGTACCGTCATGCAAAGACCGAAGGAAAAACATGGCTTGCAGAGTTAGAGGCAAAAGAGCGTGAAAAGACCGGTATTAAAAACCTCAAAATTAAGTTTAACAAAGTATTCGGATATTATCTGGAAGTGACAAATTCCTATCGGGATCTTGTGCCGGATTACTTTACGAGAAAGCAGACACTCGCGAATGCAGAACGTTATATCACACCGGAGTTAAAAGAGCTCGAGGATATGATCTTAGGAGCAGAGGACAAGCTGATCAATTTGGAATACGATCTGTTCTGTGAAGTGCGCAACAGGATCGCAGCGGAAGTGGTCCGCATCCAGAAAACAGCAAAAGCGGTAGCAAAGCTTGATACTTTCGTTTCTCTTGCCGTGGTGGCAGACCAGAATAATTACTGCCGCCCGAAAATTAACGAAAATGGTGTGATCGACATCAAAGACGGCAGACATCCGGTTGTTGAAAAGATGATGAACAACGATATGTTTATCGCAAATGATACATATTTAGACAACGGCAACAACCGCATTTCCATCATCACGGGACCGAACATGGCAGGTAAGTCCACTTACATGCGTCAGACAGCGATCATAGTGCTGATGGCACAGATTGGAAGCTTTGTTCCGGCATCTTCTGCAAAAATCGGAATTGTTGACCGTATTTTTACAAGGGTTGGAGCGTCAGATGATCTTGCAAGCGGACAGAGCACGTTTATGGTAGAGATGAATGAAGTTGCAAACATTCTGCGAAACGCCACCAGCAACTCGCTGCTCGTCTTAGATGAGATCGGACGGGGCACAAGTACATTTGATGGCCTGAGCATCGCATGGGCGGTAGTTGAGCACATCAGCAATCCGAAGCTGCTCGGAGCCAAGACACTGTTTGCGACACATTATCATGAACTGACCGAGTTAGAGGGAAAGCTTCACAATGTGAACAATTACTGTATCGCGGTCAAAGAAAAGGGCGATGATATCGTGTTCTTACGCAAAATCGTCCGGGGCGGCGCCGACAAGAGTTATGGTATCCAGGTGGCAAAACTGGCAGGTGTGCCGGATTCCGTCATTGAGCGTGCAAAACAGATCGTGGAAGAATTAAGTGCGAATGACATCACCGCTGTCACAAAAAATCTGGCCGTCGAGACCGGAACGAAAAAGAAAAAAGAAAAATTAGACGAGGTCGATCTCGCACAGATGTCCTTATTTGACACGGTAAAAGATGATGATATTTTAGAGGAATTGAAGAATGTCGATCTGAGCAATATGACGCCAATCGATGCTTTGAATAAATTATACGAATTGCAGAATAAGATCAAAAACCGCTGGTAAAGAGCAGTTTTTTGATGGAAAGAAAGGGAGTGTCTGAAAATGCCGGAAATCATGTTACTGAATCAGGAGACAATCGATAAAATCGCAGCGGGCGAAGTGGTAGAGCGTCCTTCTTCTGTTGTAAAGGAATTAGTTGAAAATGCGATTGACGCGAAAGCGACTGCAGTGACCGTCGAAATCAAAGAGGGCGGTATCTCTTTTATCCGTATTACAGACAATGGGTGCGGCATCGAGAAGAAGCAGGTTCCGATTGCTTTTTTGCGCCATTCTACAAGTAAAATCCGCAGTGTGGAAGATCTGCTCAGTATTCATTCCCTTGGATTCCGCGGTGAGGCGCTTTCGAGCATTGCAGCAGTTGCACAGGTCGAGCTGATCACAAAGACCTATGAGGAACTGACAGGAACAAGATATGTGATCGAAGGTTCCAAAGAAATTGAAAATGAAGAAATCGGGGCGCCGGAAGGAACGACTTTTATCGTAAGGAACCTTTTTTACAATGTTCCTGCCAGAAGAAAATTCCTAAAGACCGCCCAGACAGAGGCTGGATATATCAGTGACCTGATGGAACGCATGGCCTTGTCCCACCCGGATGTCTCCTTTAAATTTATTAACAATGGTCAGACAAAACTACACACATCAGGAAATGGAAATGAAAAAGACCTCATTTACCATATTTATGGAAGAGATATTACGGCCGCGGTTCTGAAAGTAGAACATGAGACCGAACTGTTTAAGCTTCGTGGTTTTATTGGAAAACCAATAATTTCCAGAGGAAACCGTAACTATGAGAATTATTTTATCAACGGCCGCTACATCAAAAGTGCACTGATCGCCAAATCCATTGAGGAGGCATACAAAGGTTTTATGATGCAGCACCAGTATCCGTTCTGTGTGCTTTACTTTGAGATGAACTCGGAACTTTTAGATGTCAATGTACATCCGACTAAGATGGAATTGCGGTTCAGTCAGAATGAGGAAATTTATCGTTCTTTATTTGAGATTATCCGAAATACAATCTCTCATCGGGATTTTATCCCGGAAGTTCCGGTGACAGAAGAAAAGAAAGAAATGATTCCACCAGTTCCAAAACATACACCGGAGCCTTTTGAGATCAGGCGGCGCGGTCAGGATGCTTTCTTTGAAAAAATGAAACAGACCAGTGTAAGTCCATTGACTGTGCAGGAAGAAAATTTATTTGCAAAGCCGCTTGCAGCAGAAGCGGAAACAAATACTTCCAAAGAGCCAATAGCAGAGATAAATTCTGAACAACCTACATTAGAAAATAATTTTAAAGAAATCGTATCAGAAATACATGACATAGAATCTACACCGCAGGAAACCGCTCCAATCTATGAGCAGCAGAATTTAGAACAGCTTGACTCTCATTTTCTGACGAAAGATGCAAGAAAAAAACATAAAATCATCGGTCAGTTATTCGATACCTACTGGCTGATTGAATACGAGGATAAACTCTTTATCATCGACCAGCATGCCGCACATGAAAAAGTACTTTACGAGCGCACGATGAAAAAGATTTCAGAGAAAACATTTACATCGCAGACAATCAGTCCGCCAATCATCCTGACATTGAATCAGGATGAGGTGCAGGCACTGGAAACTTATGAAGCGCAGCTCTCGATGTTTGGATATGAAATTGAACCTTTTGGTGGGAAAGAATATGCAATTACTGCAATTCCGGCAGATTTTACAGATATCGACATGAAAACCATGTTTATTGAAATGCTGGATGATTTTGCCAATATTTCCGGCAAAGACGCACCGAATCTGATTATGGAAAAAGTGGCGTCTATGTCCTGTAAAGCTGCAGTCAAAGGAAACAATCATCTTTCCAGACCGGAGATTGAAGCGCTGATTGATGAGCTTTTAGAGTTAGATAATCCATACAATTGTCCTCATGGAAGACCAACGATCATTTCCATGACAAAATATGAAATCGAAAAGAAATTCAGGAGAATCGTATAAAAAATATGACAGAAAAAAGACCGATGGTCATTTTGACCGGACCGACAGCCGTTGGGAAAACAGCCTTGTCCATCGAGCTGGCAAAAAAAATCAACGGATCGATCATCTCCGCAGACTCCATGCAGGTATACCGGCATATGGATATCGGTTCTGCGAAGGTGATGCCGGAGGAGATGGATGGCATCAGACACTATCTGATCGATGAATTTGAACCGGATGAAGAATTCCATGTGGTAAAATTTGTGGAGCGTGCGAAAGAGCATTTAGAGGAAATTTATGCAGAGGGAAAAATCCCGATCATTGCAGGCGGCACAGGATTTTATATTCAGGCACTTCTCTATGATATTGACTTTACCGAGCAGGAGTGTGACGAGGCATACCGGGCAGAATTAGAACAGCTTGCAGCAGAAAAAGGAGCAGACTATCTGCACAACATGCTGCGTGAAGTCGATCCGGCGTCCGCAGATGCTATTCATGCCAATAATATCAAGCGCGTGATCCGTGCATTGGAATTTTATCATCTTTCCGGTAAGCGGATTTCAGAACACAATGAAAAAGAGCGGGAGAAAACATCCCCTTATCATTTTGCATATTTTGTGCTCACCGATGAGAGACCACATCTTTATGCGAATATTGACAAACGGGTTGATCTTATGATAGAACAGGGACTTGTGGATGAAGTGCAGAAATTAAAAAATATGGGCTTTCACCGTGATATGGTTTCCATGCAGGGACTTGGCTACAAGGAAATCTTAGATTACCTGGATGGAAAAACCACTTTAGAAGAAGCCATCTACATCATCAAGCGTGAGACCAGACATTTTGCCAAACGACAACTCACCTGGTTCCGCCGTGAGCGTGACGTCATCTGGCTTGATAAACAGGCCTATGACTATCAGGATGCAAAAATTTTAGAGGATATGATAACTATTTTAAAAGAAAAGACTATCATAAATTAGCAATTATAATTTTGAGCAACTTATAACAGCAAAAAAAAGAGTTTCGCTCAATAACGAAGAGAGGATAAATAGATAGCAATGAACCAGTTTTTAGAAGAACAATACAAAAATCTTGGAATCTCGAGGGAAGTATACGAATTTGGAGAAAAAATCGAGGAATCTTTAAAGGAGCGTTTTGCAGAGATCGATGCAAGAGCAGAATACAACCAGATGAAAGTCATAAAAGCGATGCAGGAGAACCGCGTCAGCGCAGAATGTTTTAATATGAGTTCGGGATATGGATATAATGATCTTGGAAGGGATACGCTGGAAAAAGTGTACGCTTCCTGTTTTAAGGGAGAGGATGCACTGGTCAGACCACAGATTACCTGTGGAACCCACGCGCTTGCACTCGCTTTAATGTCGAACTTAAGACCGGGGGATGAGCTTATGTCTCCGGTTGGAAAACCATACGACACCTTAGAGGAAGTGATCGGAATCCGTCCATCCAAGGGCTCTCTGGCAGAATATGGTGTCACTTACAGCCAGGTTGATTTATTGCCGGACGGAAGTTTTGATTATGAGAATATCAAAAAAGCAATCAATGACCGCACGAAACTGGTGACAATCCAACGTTCCAAAGGATATGCCACAAGACCTACGTTATCCGTAACAAGAATCGGTGAGCTGATCTCCTTTATCAAAAATATCAAACCGGATGTAATCTGCATGGTAGATAACTGCTACGGCGAATTTGTGGAAGAAAAAGAGCCGTTAGAGGTCGGCGCGGATATGATCGTTGGTTCCCTCATCAAAAATCCGGGCGGCGGACTTGCACCGATCGGCGGCTATATCGTCGGCAAAAAAGAGTGCGTGGAAAATGCAGCATATCGTTTGACTTCTCCGGGACTTGGAAAAGAAGTTGGAGCATCTCTCGGTGTGATCCAGTCTTTTTATCAGGGATTTTTCATGGCACCGACTGTGGTGAGCGGTGCGTTAAAAGGAGCTGTTTTTGCTGCTAATATATATGAAAAATTAGGTTTTTCCGTCATTCCAAACGGTACAGAGAGCCGCCACGATATCATTCAGGCAGTTACCTTCAACAACCCGGATGCGATGATTGCATTCTGTGAGGGAATCCAGGCAGCTGCACCGGTAGACAGTTATGTAACACCGGAGCCTTGGGCAATGCCGGGATATGACAGTGATGTCATCATGGCTGCCGGAGCTTTTGTGCAGGGATCTTCCATTGAACTCAGTGCAGATGGACCTATCAAGCCTCCATACGCCGTTTATTTTCAGGGTGGCCTGACTTGGTATCATGCAAAGCTTGGAATTTTGATGTCTTTACAAAAACTTAAGGAACGGAATCTTGTTAATACAGATTTGTTATGCTAAAATGAAAAAAGAGTTTTTTGAGTTGACATAAAACACTTTCAGGGAGAGTGAAAGGAATTTATGAATCACTCATTCACAACAAAAGAATTACCGGAATCCGAAAGACCATATGAGAAGTTCTGGAAATACGGTGCAACAGCGTTAAGCGATGCAGAACTTTTAGCGATCGTGATCAAATCAGGAAGCAGTAAAATGACTGCCGTGGATGTGGCAAGAAGTTTTTTATCACAGAAAGACAGAAACCTCATGAATCTTTATGAGATGTCTTACGATGAAATGAAAAAGATCCACGGAATCGGAGATGTGATCGCGATGCAGTTAAAATGCATTGCGGAACTTTCCACGCGGATTGCCAATACCAGACATTTTGAGGGTATTCAGATGAGGAGCGCAGCAACGGTTGCAGAGTATTATATGGAACAGCTAAGGCACGAGCAGCAGGAGAAGCTGATCGTCTGCATGTTTGACAGCAAATGTAAATGGCTGGGAGACTCTGTTGTCACAACAGGAAGTGTCAGTTCCTCGATTGTTCCGCCGAGAGAGATTTTTATCTGTGCATTGGAGAAAAAGGCAGTACACATTGTGATGGTACACAATCATCCAAGCGGCAGGGCAGTTCCCTCCGGAGAGGATAATACAGTGACTGCAAGGATCGCAGAAGCCGGAAAATTATTAGGCATTGCGCTGTCAGATCATATTATTATAGGTGACCGTACTTACTTCAGTTACCGGGAAGCCGGGTATCTCACATAATGGGAAGTTACCGTTATGAAATACTCCGTGAAACTACAACGGATTCTTTGATTATGGAAAACAACACAAGGGAGAAGAAAATGAACAGCAACGTATATGGAATTGATCTTGGAACCTGCAATATGAAGATTTACTGCAAGACTTCCAATAAAATATTAAATGAGAAGAATACCATAGCTCTGGTAAAAAAAGACCAGATTTATGCTTATGGTGATGCTGCTTATGCAATGTATGAAAAAGCACCGGAGACGATCAATGTCACATTCCCGGTGATCAGTGGAGTAATCGCTGATTTTAATAATCTTCAGACCATGCTCCAGATGTACTTAGAAGAGCATATGAAGGGAAAAATCCGGGGCGCTGAATTTATCGTTGCGGTTCCAACTGATATTACAGATGTAGAAAAGAGAGCGTTCTTTGAGATGTTCTACAAGAGTAAATTAAAACCAAAGAGTGTCCTTTTATGTGAAAAACCAATTGCGGATGCCGTTGGCCTTGGACTGGATGTCAATGAGCCGACCGGTATCATGGTTGTGGACATCGGTGCAGATACAACAGAAATTTCTGTCATCTCCCTCGGCGGACTGGTATTGAGTGATCTGTTGCATTTCGGAGGCAACCGGATTGATGAATCGATCATTACTTATGTGAAGAGAACCTATAATCTTGTGATTGGTCAGAAGACCGCACAGGCATTAAAAGAGAAGCTTGGTTCCGGTATTCCTGGAAATACAGAAACCATGGTCATTGTAGGACGTGATGTGGTAAGTGGACTTCCGATTGAGATGGAGATCACAGGGGAAGTTGTCTACGAGGCGATCAAGGATAACTTAAACAGCATCTGTAATTCCATCAAGATGATCTTAGAGAAAACTCCACCGGAGCTTGCAAAAGATATTATCCATTCCGGTATTTACATTACCGGTGGAAGCTCCCAGATACATAATCTGAGCCAGTTGTTCAAAGATATCACAGGCATTGAGATCAACACCTGTGAGGAGCCGGAAGAGTGCGTTGTCCGTGGACTGGTGAAGATTGTAAGTGACCAGAAGTACAAACATCTGGCGTTCAGCATGAAAAATAAAATCTTAAAATAGAATGTAATGCAGGATACACCTGCATACGTTGTTAGAAATTGAGGAATGGAATGAGACGAAAATCAAAATTTTTTCTTCCTGCAAGATACCTTCTTCTGATCATGTCAGGGGTATGTATTATCATCATGTTATTAAGTTTTACTTTAAATATATCCGGTGGTCCGCTGAATGCGGCAGCCGGTTATGTTTTTGTGCCAATGCAGGAGGGAATCAATAAAGTTGGCACCTGGATCTCCGACAAGGCGGTAAATCTGAAAAACTTAAGTGATGTCATGGCAGAGAATGAGGATCTGCAGAATCAGGTAGATGAACTGACAACAGAACTGAATACAATTAAACTGGAGCAGTACGAGTTAGACAACTTAAGGGAACTTTACAATCTCGATCAGAAATACCCGAGTTATGAGAAAGTTGCAGCGAATGTAATCGGAAAAAACAGTGGAAACTGGTTTAATACTTTTACAATCGATAAGGGTAGTAATGATGGAATTGAAGTGGATATGAATGTTATGGCAGGAAGCGGACTTGTTGGAATTGTCACAGATGTCGGACCAAATTATGCCAAGGTGACATCGATCATCAATGACACCAGCAAAGTCAGCGGAATGGTTACGACTACTTCGGATAACCTGATCGTGTCCGGAAGTCTGCAGAAAATGAACGAAGATATGGTGATTGAATTCAATAATTTAAATGACAAAGACAATGAAGTTTCCATCAATGATCCGGTGGTCACTTCCGCGGTTTCTTACAATTATCAGCAGGGAATCTTAATCGGATATATCAGCTCGATCGAGACAGATTCCAACAATCTGACTAAATCAGGAACTATTACACCGGCGGTTGATTTTGAGCATATCGAAGAAGTACTTGTCATTTTGAACAAGAAACAGACGGTGGAAAATTAAATCAGGGAGGATGACATGCGAAGAAAAATAACTGTATTTTTAATCATAGCAGTTTGTTACCTTTTGCAGAGTACCGTATTTCAGGCACTTTCTTTTGCATCAATCTCTCCAAATCTGATGATTGTTGTTGTCTCTGCATTTGGTTTTATGAGAGGAAAAAAAGAAGGACTGTGGATTGGCTTTTTCACAGGACTTCTTTTAGATGTTTTTACAGGAAGTATTCTGGGATTCTACGCATTGCTTTATATGTATGTGGGCTATTTCAACGGATTTTTCCGGAAAATGTTTTACCCGGAAGATATCAAACTGCCGATGCTTCTGATCGCAGTCAGCGATTTTTCATGCAGTCTGATCATTTATTTCCTGTTATTTTTATTCCGTGGAAAGTTTGATATTTTATACTATCTGTTAAATATCATGATACCGGAACTTGTATATACAATGGTTGTGACCATTTTCTTATATTTTATAATTTTAAAAATTAACCAGAAACTTGAAACAATAGAAAAAAGGAGCGCTGTAAAATTTGTTTGATAATATCAAAGAGTTTTTCCGTACGATCTTCAGATCGAGACTGCTTGTCGCAGCAACCGTGATGGTTCTTTTGTTTTCTGTGCTGATTTTCCGGATGTTCCAGCTTCAGATCATAAAGGGCGCAGAATACCAGGACAATTACACGTTAAAGATTGTCCGGGAACGTACGTTAAACAGTACCAGAGGAAATATTTTAGACCGCAATGGCGAAGTGCTTGCCTACAATGAACTCGCATATTCCATTACGATCGAGGATAATGGTTCCTATGATTCTACCAAAGAAAAAAATAAACTTTTAAATGCAGAAATTGCTGATATCATTACTGCCCTGGAAAAAAATGGGGATGACATTATCAATAATTTTAAAATTACAGTGAACGATAATGGAAATTACGAATTCACTGTGAGCGGAAGTTCATTGAAACGTTTTCTTGCAGATGTTTTCGGTCAGGCATCTTATTCTGATCTGAAGTATGACAAAAAACTTGGTTACAATCAGGCGGAAGCGACTGCTGACCAGGTTATGGATTATCTGAAAGTGACACGTTTTGGAATCAGTGAAGATTATGCTGAAAATATGGCATATGAAATCACCGTGGTGCGCTATGCAATGTCTGAAAACAGCTATCAGAAATATATTGCTACCACGATCGCAAGCGATGTCTCTGAGGAGTCTGTTGCTTACGTGAGTGAGAATACATCAAAGCTTCAGGGTGTGGAAGTCATTGACGATACGATCCGTAAATACAATGATGCTGAATATTTTGCATCGATTATCGGCTACACTGGAAAAATTTCTACCGAAGAGTACGAGAGTTTATCTGCGGATAACGACAACTATACTTTAAACGACGTGGTCGGAAAAGCCGGTATTGAACAGGTGATGGATGCGTCCCTGCAGGGAACAAAAGGCTATGAAAAGCTTTATGTCGATTATCTTGGAAAAGCGGTGGAGGTTTTGGAACGCGAGGAGCCTTCTGCCGGAAATGATGTATATCTGTCGATCGATAAGAACTTACAGATTGCTGCATATGATCTGTTAGAGCAGGAGATCGCAGGTATTGTATATTCCAATATTGAAAGTTCCGGTTCTGAGATGAATATCCCGATCACTGACGTTTATTTCGCATTGGTAAATAATAATGTAATCGATATTGAACATTTTTCAGATGAAAAAGCAACCGAAAATGAAAAAGCTGTCATGCATATTTTCTCCGGCAGACAGCAGACCGTCCTCTCGTCTGTGACCAGCGAGTTGGAGGGGGCATCCCCGGCAGCATTTGGTTCACTCGGAGAGGAAAATCAGGATTATTTTACTTATATTATCAACCAGTTGAAGGAGAAAAAAATCCTTCTGCAGAAATCAATTGATAAAACGGATGAGGTATATCAGGAGTGGCAGAGTGGTACGATCAGTGCCCAGGAATACCTAAACCATGCGATCGCACAGAACTGGATTGACATCACACAGTTTACAATTGATGAGAAGTACTCGGATTCGACAGAAATCTACGATGCTTTGTGCGATTATATTATGGATGACATTGCCACAGATACCGGATTTTCCAAAATTATTTATGAGTATCTCATTAAGGCAGGATCTGTTTCCGGGAAACAGTTGTGTCTGATCTTATACGATCAGGGAGTACTTGCCTACGATGCAGAGGAGATCAGTTCCCTGGAATCGAATGCAGTCAGTCCGGTCAGCTTTTTAAAGGATAAGATCAAGAATATTGAGATCACACCGGCACAGCTTGCTTTGGATCCATGCTCCGGTTCCTGTGTGATCACGGATGTAAAAACCGGAGAACTGCTGGCATTGGTAAGTTATCCGGGATATGATAACAACCGTCTTGCAAATACGGTTGATGCAGATTATTTTGCAAGTCTCAACACGGATTTGTCCAAGCCACTTTATAACTATGCAACGCAGGAACGCACCGCACCAGGATCTACTTTCAAAATGGTATCCTCGGTTGCAGGTCTTGCCACAGGTGTGATTACACCGACGACACAGATCATGGACAAGGGTGTGTATGAAAATATCAGCAACCATCCGCGATGCTGGGCATTAAATCACGGTTACACGCATGGACTGATCAATGTATCTGAGGCACTCCGTGATTCCTGTAACTACTTCTTTTATGATGTTGGTTATCGTCTTGCAACGAATAATTTTTCTACATCCTACGATGATGCGACTGGTATTTCCAAAATTCAGGAATACGCATCGCTTCTTGGATTAGATGAGACAACAGGCGTGGAGATTGAGGAAAACGATCCGCAGATTGCAGATGAATACCCGGTCATGGCAGCAATCGGACAGAGTAATAACAACTATGCGACCATCCAGCTTGGAAGATATGTATCTGCCATTGCAAATGACGGAAATGTATATGAATACACATTGTTGAGCAAAGTATGTGATTCCGATGGCAATACATTGGAAACCTTTGAGCCAAAAGTAAGAAATACGGTGGATGTATTAGATACCACACAATGGAATGCCATTCATACCGGAATACGTATGGTAGTGGAAAATCTGTCTACATTTGATAATTTCCCAATTGAGGTTGCAGGTAAGACCGGTACCGCACAGCAGAGTCCAAACCGTCCGAACCATGCTTTATTTGTCGGATATGCGCCGTACAATGATCCTGAGGTGTCAATCGCAACACGTATTGCATTCGGTTATACATCACATAATGCTGCCGAATATGCCAAAAATGTATTTTCTTACTATTTTGGTGTTCAGGATGCAGAAGAACTGCTAAACGGTCAGGCAGAAAATGTAGGTGAGTCATCAAACAGCTTTAATGACTAAGTAAAAGGAGGTCTTACTTCATGAGTGAAGTGATCACTTTCACGTCAGGAAAAGGCGGCGTTGGCAAAACAACTACCACAGCGAACGTCGGAGTTGGACTTTCACTATTAGAGAAAAAAGTAATTTTGATCGACACGGACATTGGGCTTCGCAATCTCGATGTTGTGATGGGACTTGAAAACCGGATTGTATATAATCTGGTCGATGTCCTCACAGGAAAATGCAGAGTGAAACAGGCTGTCATAAGAGACCGCAGATATCCGAACCTCTCAGTCATTCCATCTGCATGTGTGCGGGAGCATCCACCGATCACGACAGAGGCGATGCAGACGCTCATGGAGGAGTTAAAGGAGTCGTATGATTATATCCTTGTGGATAGCCCGGCAGGAATTGACAGCGGCTTTGACCTTGCCGTCTGCGCGGCAGATAAAGCAGTCGTTGTGACAACGCCACAGGTGGCGGCCGTCCATGATGCGGACTGTGTCCTGCGCCTTCTCAGGAGACGAAAAGATATCTCCACTTATCTGCTGGTCAATTCATTTCGAAAACAGCTGGTAAAAGAGGGAAACATGCTTCAGATCTCCGATATCTGCGAACTTTTGAACACGGAACTTCTGGGCGTGGTATTAGAAGATGAACATATTATTATCTCGCAGAACCATGGCGAGAGCATGATGGAAAAGAGAAGCCCTTCCCGGACCTGTTATGAGAACATCTGCAGACGCCTTGTGGGGGAAGCGGTTCCAATCCCGGATTTTCTTCAGGAAAAACACCGTTTCCGCGGATTCTTCTGGAACAAGCCTGCAAAGCAGACCATCAATTCATAGCTGACTTTTGTGCATAGCAGAAATGGAGAAAAAATGAGAGAACAATCTGTAACTGCCGCAAAAGAACGTTTAAAATGTATGATCCATTATGAAAACAACATTTTAGACGAAGAAACGATGGGATACATACGGCGCGACATCGGAAATGTGATCACGAAGTATGTGGATGTAGAACCTGAGAATATTGAGATAAAAGTCATTTTAAAAGAATACAAAAAGAGAGAATTGCAATGTTTAAACAGTACAAACTGAGAAATTATAAGTTCATATTGGTCATGTATGTGATGATCTTAAATGTGATCGGAATCCTTCTGATCGGAAGTGCCAAGCCATCGGTGCAGAGTAAGCAGATTTTGGGTATGATCGCCGGGCTTACGATCATGGTGATGCTCTCCCTGATCGACTATAACTTTATTTTGAAGTTTTCCTGGCTGATCTACTTTTTCATGATCGGTGTGCTTTTGCTCGTTATGTTTGCCGGTGATGATGCCGGTGGCGCACAGCGCTGGTTTGAGATCGGCTCATTCCGTTTCCAGCCTTCTGAACTGGCAAAAATTTTAATTATCCTGTTTTTCGCCTACTTTTTTATGAAGCATGAAGAGAAAATCAATACACCGAAGGTACTGATCTTGTCATTTGTACTCGCAGGCATACCGCTTGCCCTTATTTTAAAGCAGCCGGATCTCTCAACGACAATTGTTACCGCATTAATTTTTGCTGCCCTCTTGTTTGTTGCGGGATTAAGTTATAAAATAGTAACAGGTGTTTTGGCTGTCAGTATTCCATCAGCAGTGATAATGTTTACGTTGCTGATCCAGGACAAACTTCCGTTTATCAAAAGTTATCAGGTGACACGTGTTATGGCATGGCTTTACCCGGATGATTACCCGGCAGATGCTTACCAGCAGCAGAATTCCATCATGGCGATCGGTTCCGGCCAGCTGTGGGGAAAAGGGCTGAATAATACAGATGCCACTTCGGTAAAAAACGGTAACTTTATCCCGGAACCCCAGACAGATTTTATCTTTGCGGTAGCGGGGGAAGAACTTGGATTTATCGGTACGGTTATCATTATAATTTTATTGCTTTTCATCACGATTGAGTGTATATTAATTGCTAGAAAAGCAAAAGATACCGCAGGAAAAATGATCTGCTGTGGATTTGCTGCACTGGTGGGCTTTCAGAGCCTGGTTAACATTGGGGTTGCAAGTGGGGTGCTTCCGAATACCGGTTTGCCGCTTCCATTTGTCAGCTATGGTCTTACGTCGCTTTTATCATTATATATAGGGGTGGGGCTTGTGTTGAACGTTGGACTACAGCCGAAAAAATATTGACAGGAGGTAACCGCATAATGAACATTGGACTTATTGCGCATGATTCAAAAAAGAAATTAATGCAGAACTTCTGCATTGCATATAGAGGGATTCTTTCGAAGAATGAACTTTATGCAACCGGAACAACCGGAAGACTGATCGAGGAGGTGACCAATCTCAATGTTCATAAGTATCTGGCAGGACATCTGGGTGGTTCCCAGCAGCTTGGTGCACAGATTGAACATAACGAGATCGATCTTGTCATTTTCTTAAGAGATCCACTTACTCCGAAATCTCATGAACCGGATGTAAATAATGTTGTGAAATTATGTGATACACATAATATTCCTTTGGCAACGAACCTTGCCACTGCCGAACTTTTGATTCGAGCATTAGACAGAGGAGATTTAGAGTGGCGTGAAATGTATAAATAAAATGAGACTGCTGTGTCTGTGTGGCATAGCAGCTGTTTTTATGTCCGGGTGCGGACAGACGGTAGTAAGTTATGATAATCCTTATGATATCTACAGCACTTCGGCAGATTATGGATTGGCATCTGAGGGAGCCGGGTCAGAAAAAACTTATTTTTCACAGAATCTGTGTGTGGCAGATGATGTGAACATTGGAAATGATACGACTGATTCGCAGGTGGCAGAAGGAGCAGGAACCTTCAATCTTGCGACTAATACCGTAACTTACGCACAGAATATTTATGAAAAATTATATCCTGCCAGTACAACAAAGATTCTGACCGCATATATCGCCTTAAAATACGGAAATCTGGAAGATTATGTGACTGTCAGTGAAAATGCGGCAGACCAGGCGTCCGATTCTTCTGTCTGCGGTTTGAAAGCAGGTGATGTGGTACAGCTTAAGGATCTGTTATATGGCATGATGTTAAAGAGTGGAAACGATGCTGCAATTGCGATAGCAGAGCATATCGGCGGAAGCGTGGAAGGTTTTGCAGACATGATGAATCAGGAGGCACTTGCAATGGGTGCTTCAAGATCCCATTTTGTCAATCCAAACGGACTTCCGGATGAAAACCACTATACCTCCGTTTATGATCTCTACCTTATTTTCCAGAATGCAGTGCAGAATCAGACGTTTCTCGATATCATCAGTACGATGAGTTATGATGTTGTATACACAGATGTGAATGGTGCGAGCGTAGAGAGAACATGGGAGAATACAAATCAGTACCTCACCGGTAAGGAAAAAGCGCCGGAAGGGATCACTGTCGTAGGTGGAAAGACCGGAACAACAGGAGCTGCCGGATACTGTCTGGTACTGTATTCTTATAATGCTTCCGGACAGCCGATCGTCTCCATTGTTTTAAAAGCAGACGGAAAGTCAAACCTTTATCTTCTCATGAATGAAATGCTCAGTGGTTTTGCGAATTAACAGTTGTATTTTATGTGCATATGTACTATAATTGTTTTATAAAACCTACTGTTTTTATTCAAAATACATAAAACAGGGAATATAAGGAGGAAATGACAATGATAGAAATTATTGCAGGCGAAAAGGGAAAGGGTAAGACCAAAGAATTATTAGCCAAAGTAAATCATTCTGTTACAGCCGCATCCGGAAATATTGTTTATCTGGACAAAAGCCAGAAGCATATGTATGAACTGAACAACAAGGTCCGTCTCATCAACGTGATGGATTATCCAATCGATAATTGTGATGAGTTCCTTGGATTCTTATGCGGAATTGTTTCACAGGATCACGATCTGGAAGAGATGTATCTTGATAGTTTCCTTACAATTGCATTTACCGAGACGGATGACGAGATCCAGCATGCAATTGAAAAACTTGACATCATCAGTGAGAAATACAATGTGAAGTTTATCTTAAGTGTTTCAAGAGATGAGTCCAGATTACCTGAGTGTGCAAAAGCAAAGATTGTCATTTCCCTATAATTACTTTGCTGTTAAAAGGTTGCTGCGCTAACTTGATTTAGTGCAACAACCTTTTTTGCATACAAAACAGCTCAACCTTTTTCTAAGCTTCGTCTCCACTTTTAATTCTTCCATAAAGACTGATCGTGTAAAGACCACCGATACCTACCAGCGCATAGACAATGCGGGAAAGCCATGAAAGATTTCCAAACAGAAAGGCAACAAGGTCAAAGCGGAAGAATCCGATCAGTCCCCAGTTAATGGCACCAATGATCACCAATGTCAGTAAAGTATAATCTAACCAATTTGTTTTCATGAATATATCTCCTTTGATATCATCTATTTTTGTTTATTTTTTCCTGTGAAACTGTTTTTTATACATGAATCGCATTGTTTTGCCATGTAAAAAATGCTATAATGAGCGGAAGTGAGAAAAACAAGGCAGGTTATGCAATTGAAGAAAAACAAAAATGTTGTGAAATATAGAAAACCAATGAATTTTAATATTGGTGTCATTATATTTGTCATCATCTTTATTTATCTGGTATTTAATGTGTTCAGTTATCTGACAGAGACACATATTTCTGTTTATGAGGTGGAGCAGGGAACCATTGCGGTCAATAATGTATACAATGGTCTGATCCTGCGCGATGAAAAAATCATCAATTCAGATTATTCCGGTGCAGTGAATTATTATGTAAAAGAGGGTTCCAAAGTAGCCTACGGCGATCTGGTCTGCTCCGTTGATGAGAATGGAGACGTTTCGAACATGATCAACGAGGCCAGCCAGGATGGAAGTACCATCGACAGTGAGAACCTTGCAGAAATTGAGAAAAACATCAATGACTTTTTATATGCCTATGATGGAAAAAACTATTATCAGGTATACAGCTTTAAGGACAATGTCAATGCATCTCTGAGTGAGGCATTGAGTGTAAACGCCTTAAATGATATCTCGGATTATGTTGCTTCTGCGGAGAACAATAATACATTTCATAAAGTGATCACAGATGTGCCAGGAATCGTAACTTATTATACGGACGGATTTGAAAATGTTACGGTTGATAATTTTACGGCCGCAATGTTTGACGAATCCAATTATTCCAAAAACGATCTGAAAACAAACCCGGCTATCCGGGCCGGTTCACCTGAGTACAAGCTGATCGACAGCGAATATTGGAATATTATTGTTCCAGTGCCGGATGCAACAGCGGAATCATTAAAAGATGACGATACAATTAAGATCCGCTTTTTAAAAGATGCAAAAGAAGCCTACGCGACTTATTCCATTGTCGGGCGTGATGGACAGCAGTATTTGATTCTCTCACTGAAAAGTGCTATGGTCAGATATGCGTCAGAGCGCTATGTGGAGATTGAACTTTTACTGTCCGAAGAAACCGGTCTTAAAATTCCAAATTCCGCGATCACCGAGAAAGAGTTTTACACCGTTCCAATCGATTTTTTCTTAAAAGGCGGGGATTCCAGCGATGAGGGAATTTTGGTGGAACGCACGGACAAGGACGGAAAAAGTACCACGGAATTTGTGACACCAACCATTTATTATGAGACAGACGATACCTATTATATCGACAGTGAGTATGTGTCCTCCGGGGATATCCTGCAGAAACCGGATTCCAGTGAGACGTATCGTGTTGGTACAGACACTGCATCGTTACAGGGTGTTTACAACATTAACAAGGGTTATGCTGTATTCAAGCAGATTGATGTTTTATATCAGAACGAGGAATATACGATCGTAAAGACAGGTACAACTTATGGCATCGCATTATACGACCATATTGCGTTAGATGGGACAAAGATTGATGAAAATCAGCTGATCAAATAAAGACAACGGCGAAGGAGATAAAATCAAATGTTAAAAGATAATTTAAAAAATGTAGAAGAACGTGTACAGGAAGCGTGTGACCGCGCAGGAAGAAAGAGAGAAGAAGTGACGCTGATCGCTGTCAGTAAAACAAAACCAATTGAGATGCTTCAGGAAATTTATGATGAAAATATCAGGGATTTCGGTGAAAATAAAGTGCAGGAGCTCTGCGATAAAATCGAGAAAATGCCAAAGGATATCAAATGGCATATGATCGGACATCTGCAGAGAAACAAAGTAAAATACATTGTCGGACAGGTTGCACTGATCCATTCTGTTGATTCCTACCGTCTGGCAGAGGAGATCAATATTCAGGCAAAGAAGAAAAATATCACAGTTCCGATTCTTGTGGAAGTCAATATTGCTGAAGAAAGCAGCAAATTTGGTATTCATGCAGAGGATGCCATTGCACTGGTAGAACAGATTGCACAGCTTGAAAACGTACGAATAAAAGGACTTATGACCATTGCTCCGTTGGTAGAAAATCCAGAAGATAACCGTCAATATTTTCGGAATATCCGCCAATTATCTGTTGACATAGCCGCAAAAAACATTGATAATGTATCTATGAATGTCCTGTCCATGGGTATGACAGGAGATTATATGGTTGCCATTGAGGAAGGTGCTACAATGGTTCGTGTCGGTACCGGAATTTTTGGCGAAAGAAATTATAATAAATAAGTAGTTAGGAGAATGAACAATGGGTCTTTTTGATAAATTTATGGATGTTATGCGTTTGAACTCAGATGATGACGATGATGATTTCTATGATGACGATTATTATGATGATGAGGAAGAAGAAAAGCCAAAGAAAAAGCTTTTCCATAAGCATGAGGAAGAGGATGACGATTTCGATGAGCCTGTTGTAAAGGATAAACCAAAGGCAGTCAGCAAGATTACTCCAATGCGCAGCAGCCGGAAGCAGAATGGTAATATGGCAGTCTGTGTGATTAAGCCAACCTCTTTTGAGGATGCAAGAGAGATTACTGAGACTCTTCTTATGAACCGTACCGTTGTATTGAATGTAGAGGGTCTGGATGTTGAGATTGCCCAGAGAATTATTGACTTTACCTCTGGTTCCTGTTATGCAATCAATGGAAATTTGCAGAAGATATCCAATTATATCTTTATTATTACACCGGAATCTGTTGATATTTCAGGTGACTTCCAGGAGATTTTAGACAGCTTCTCCGGTTCGTCCATTCAGACAGATTTTCGTTAATAGTATTACAATCAAAATATATGATGTGATATAGTTATGATGCAGGATGAACAATTAATAAAAAAACGCTTCCTGGACTTGTTCCAGCAGGCACAACGCAAGGGGATTGTCTGTTTCAGCGATTTTCTTACCCTGAATGAACAGAATATCTTAAATAGCTGCGCCGGATCATTGGGAATTACCTATGAATTATCGGGCGGCTGTTTTTATGCAGAGCGTCAGATAGCAGCTTTTCTTCCTGATGCTCTTTATTATGAATGGACGTACCCGATTGCGGCATTAAAGGTGGAACCCGCTTATCCGAAGTTTGCAGAAAAATTAGGTCACCGTGATCTGCTTGGATCTGTCATGACACTCGGTATAGACCGCTCAAAGATCGGTGATATTCTGATGGGAGACGGCTGTTATTATATCCTGTGTGAGGAAAATGTGGCTCCATACTTTATGGAACAGCTCACAAAAGTTCGTCATACACTGGTGCGCTTAAGTGTTGTAAGTACAGACGAAATCAGTTCGCATCAGGAGATGATCGATAAAGATGGCATCATTACCTCAAACAGACTTGATTCTGTCATTGCCTGTGTATACCGTTTATCCAGAAGCCAGTCTTTAGAACTGATCCGCGCAGATCGTGTATTTGTAAATGGAAAAAATATTCAGACACCAACCTATATCTGCAAGCCGGATGATATTATATCCGTGCGTGGTCATGGGCGTTTTCATTTTATTTCCATCTCAGGAGAAACCAATAAAGGACGTCTGAAAATCAAATATCAGCTATATAAAAGTTAACAGTACACTCATATGCAAAAATGCAGAAACGGAGGAGTATTATGTCAAAAAGTATACCGGTTACAGATGGAACAAATGTGATCTATACGATTGAATTAAAAAAAGATTTTGGGGATCTTTGTAAAGAACTGACCAGACTCAAAATCAGTCCTGACCAGAAACTTTGTATTGTCACAGATTCCAATGTAGCACCCTTATACGCAAAGGAAGTACAGGATCAGCTTTCTGCGGTATTTTCAAATGTATTTTTACATATTTTTCCTGCAGGTGAAGCAAGCAAAAACACGGATACCGTAGGTGCGTTATATCAGTTTCTGATAGAAAATCACTTCGACAGAAGGGACATCCTCTTAGCACTTGGTGGAGGTGTAGTCGGTGATCTGACCGGTTTTACGGCAGCAACTTACTTACGGGGCATTGATTTCATACAGATTCCAACTACACTGCTTTCACAGGTGGACAGCAGTATTGGCGGCAAAACGGGCATTGATTTTATGCAGTATAAAAATATGGTCGGTGCATTTTATCAGCCTAAATTAGTTTATATGAACCTGTCAGTGCTTCATTCTCTTCCAGGAAAACAGATTGTTTCCGGAATGGGAGAGATTATCAAGCATGGCTTGATCAAGGATGCTTCTTATTTTGAATGGCTCATCGCTCATGAAAAAGAGATCTGTGCATTAGATCCTGAAATTTTAGAAGAAATGATCTACATAAGCTGTAATATCAAGCGTGATGTGGTCGAACGTGATCCCAAAGAGCAGGGAGAGCGTGCACTCCTTAATTTT
>OJMO01000440.1_pt1 | contig 30294 bp, 25 predicted proteins | sample 1597241 | NCBI WGS metagenome assembly OJMO01 (sample SAMEA2452129, study PRJEB22498) | human gut metagenome | biome: human feces; feature: human gut; material: feces | place: Australia | collected 2012 | reverse complement strand
CGGCTGGCAAACGGGCACCCCGGCGGCAGGTCCAGCGGACTCGGGATTTCGCCTTCCAAAGGCTCAATCTTTTCGCCCGGCTTGAAGTCTACCTTAAATACAGCACCCATAAGCGCCTTGGTGTACGGATGCTTGCACTGTTCTGCAATGCGACCGTGCTCCAGCCATTCTACAACATTACCCAAGTACATTACCGCAACCTGATGGCACATCAGGTCTACCAGACCGAGGTCATGGGCAATGAACAGATAGGTAATATTTTTTTCTTTTTGAATGCGGCACAGCAGCTCGCAGATTTTTTCCTGTACAGAAACGTCCAGCGCACTGGTCGCTTCGTCGCACACGATAATCTTCGGTTCCAGTGCCAGAGCGCGGGCAATGCCCAGACGCTGACGCTGACCGCCGGACATGCTGTGCGGATAGCGGTCCTTGAATTCAGCAGGCAGCTCAACCATTTCCAGCAGCTCTGCTGCTTTGGCATCTACCTCGCTGTTTTTAATCAGGCCGAAGTTTTTCAAAGGCTCGGTGAGGATATCCTTAACAAGCATTTTCGGGTTGAAGGCAGCAGTAGGATCCTGGAACACCATCTGGATGTTCTTTCTGTCCTGACGCAGCTGTTCACCGCTAGATTTCATCAAATCGTGGCCTTCGAAAATTGCTTCACCGCTGGTAGCAGGGTGAATACGCAGCAGAGTACGCACAAGAGTACTCTTGCCGCAGCCGGATTCACCAATAATGCCCAGGGTACGGCCTTCGTATGCACGCAGGTTGATGTCATTGCAGGCAGTCAAAAACTTGCCGCCGTCAACTGCGAATTTTTTGGTAAGGTGGTTAATCTCCAGTACCAGTTTAGTACGTTCATAGGCCGGTCTTTCATTATTGCTCATAATATGTCTTACCTCCTATGACCGGAACTGCCCTCAGCAGTTGTTTTGTATAATCATCCTGCGGATTGCCGATAACGTCCTCACGCTTGCCATATTCCACAACATGACCGCCCTTCATAACCATCAGCTTGTTGGATACATAGGAAGCAACGCCCAGGTTATGTGTAACCATGATAACGGCAACGCCATATTCGTTACGGATATCAACAATCTGGCGGATAATCTGAGCTTGAGTAGTTACGTCCAGCGCACTGGTAGGTTCGTCGGCCAGAAGGATTTTCGGGCTGAAAATCATGGCCATAGCAATACCTACACGCTGACGCATACCACCGGACAGCTCAAACGGATAGCTGTTCATGATATTTTCCGGATTCGGCAGACGCACGTTAGTCAGCATATCACAGCACATCTTATAAGCCTGGTCCTTAGACTTGTCAGGCTGATGCGCCTGAACGTAGTCAATGAACTGTTGGCCGATACGGCGGATAGGATTAATCATGTTGCCGCTGTCCTGGAAAATCATGGACATCTCGCTACCATACATTTTGCGCCATTCATCGGGAGTATTTTGTAATACATCCTTGCCGTCAAAGATGATGCTGCCGCGGCTAACGCGGCCGGCACCAGGCAGGCAACCCATAATAGCGCGGATAACGGTGGTTTTGCCACTGCCGGACTCACCGACGATGGACATAATCTCGCCCTTATCCAATTCTAAGCTGGCACCGGTTACGGTGAGCTTGTCACCGTAGCTGATGTCTAAATCTTTTACTTCAAGTAGCATTAAGCGTTACCTTCTTTGTAAATTATTAGTTAGCAGATTTGATATCTTTGGTCAGCCAGTAGTAATCGCAAGGCAGGATTTCTGCGTTAGCAATAGATTTGTTGGAAACCATGTTGGTTTGCGGATGACCGAATACCAGGGAAGCTGCATCGTCGAGGATAACCTTTTGCATTTCGATAACCAGCTCACGACGTTTAGCCGGGTCAAATTCTACGCCCAGTTTATCGGACAGAGCATCAAATTTCGGATTGCTGTAACCGGAACCGTTCTGCTCTTGACCAGTCTTGAGGTACATGTTCATGAATACTTCAGGATCGCCGGCCTGCAGAGTCAGTACGTTGGAAATCAGCAGGTCATAATCACCTTTACGGCCGATACCATCCAGTACGTTGTAGTCAACGTTCTTCAGGTTAACTTTAATGCCGACTTTCTTAGCGTCAGCCTGAGTAGCTTCTGCATACAGAGGCAGCTCAGCACGGCCGCTGTAGAATACGAAGTTCAGTTCCAGGTTTTTGCCGTCTTTATCAACAAAGCCGTCGCCGTTGGTATCCTTCCAGCCAGCTTCAGCAAGCAGCTTTTTAGCGCTTTCAACATTGTATTGGTTTTTGTCGTATTTGTACAGTTCGTCATAACCATAGTCAACAGAAGGCGGCAGGTACGGACCACCGGGAACGAAGGTGTCTTTCAGCAGAACCTTGTTGTAGGTTACACGGTCCAGAGAACGCAGCAGAGCTTCGCGGACTTTGATATCGCCCAACGGTCTGTCAGCACGTACATTCAGACGAGCAAGTACGTCACGCAGGGAAGCGATATTGGAGATGTTGTATTTGTTTTTGTCTTTGAACAGCTGGAGGTCGCCTGCTGCAATGTTAATAGCGAAGTCGATTTCGCCTTTTTGCAGAGCCATAGCACGAGTGTTAGGATCGTCGATGGTCAGGATATCAACCTCTTTGAACGGAACTGCGCCATCCCAGTATTTTTCGTTTCTAACCATTTCAGCTTTAGCTTTGCTGTAGGATTTTACTGTATAAGGACCGGTGCAGATAGCGCCTTGTTTTGCGGTATCACGGTCTTTAATGGTTTGAGTATCAACAATAATGAACAGAGGGTCACCCAGCATACCGGGCAGAGTCGGTACCGGTTTTTTAGTTTTGATAATTACGTTTTGGCCTTCACCCTTGATGGATTCATATTCGAACATGGATTTTGCACGAGCTGCTTTTTCAAAGGTACGTTGGATAGAAGCTGCTGCCAGCTCACCGGTCAGCTTGGTGCCGTTGGAGAAGCAAGCCTTATCGTTGATGTGGAAGGTCCAGGTCAGCTTATCATCAGAAATGGTCCATTTATCAGCCAGCCAAGGAACAGCATTCATTTTTTTATCGAATTTAACCAGGCATTCGCCCAGGCCGTAACGCATTACAATCCAGCCAAAGTAGTTATCGGTGGTTTCCAGGGAGTCAGCGAAATTGGTAACACCAAATTTTACAACTTCCTTGTGCTCAGCTTTTTTGTCGCCGCCACAGCCTGCTGCTGCAAATGCCAGTAAACCGATCATAGCCGCTGCTGCGGTAGCTTTAAACATTTTTTTCATTAGTCATCTCTCCATTTCATATACTCATTTAAACCGGCAGACGTCTGCCGGATATTAAAAACTAAGTCAAAAATAATTAATCCTGTACATCATTACGCGGGTCAAGCACATCACGCAGATTATCGCCCCAAAGGTTGAAAATCATAACGGTAACAAAGATTGCCAAACCGGGGAAGAACATCAGCCACGGTGCAGTCTGCAGCTGCTGACGACCTTCATTCAGCATCAGGCCCCATTCAGGAGCAGGCGGTTGGCTGCCGAAGCCCAGGAAAGACAGACCTGCAAGCTCCATCATCAGAGCACCGATATCTGCTGCTGCGGTAATAACCATCATCGGCAAAATATTGGGCAGGATATGTACCCACAGAATATGCGGCGAGGTACCGCCATTAACGATGGCTGCTTCTACATAGTCACGACGTTTAATCTGCAGTACCAGGCTGCGTGATAAACGCGCATATTTTGTCCAGCTTACAATCGTCAGCGCGATTACGGCGTTTACAAGGCTGCCACCCATAATACCGGCAACAGCGATAGCCAGAATCATACCAGGGAAGGAAATCATCATATCAGAGATACGCATGATAACCATATCGACTTTACCGCCGAAATAACCGGAGATTACGCCCATGGAGGTACCAACGATAAATACGCTGGCTACCAGGAACAATACACCGCTCAGGGAAGCACGCGCACCATAAAGCACACGGCTGAAGCAGTCACGGCCAAGCTTATCTGTGCCAAACAGATGGCTTCCGCCCGGTGCCATGAAAGCATCCTGCATTGTTGCATGAGTCGGATCATACGGAGCAAGAACAGGTGCAGCAAAAGCAATAGCAATCAGCACCAGAACCAGAACTGAGGTTACGGCAAAAGCACGGTTAGTTTTAAAACCATTAATAATTGTTTCCATCTGCTCTTACCTTACCTTTCTCAGACGCGGATCAAGATGGTTGTAAGAGATATCAACAATGAGGTTGATAACCATATACATCAACGCAATCCACACAACAACACCTTGTACCAGCTGGAAGTCACGGTAGGTAATTGCTTCAATTGCCAGACGGCCAAGGCCGGGCCATTGGAAAACAATCTCAATAACCGCAGCACCGCCCAGAAGGTTACCTAAAGACAGACCTAAAAGCGTAATCAGCGGCAGCAGAGCGTTCGGAAGAACCTCTTTCCACAGAATATGGCTTTCACTCATACCACGCGCACGTGCACCGACAACATAGTCCTGATGCAGCTCTTCCAGAATAGCAGCACGCACCTGACGTGTGTACTTGGAAGACATTGCAAAGGCCAACGTTGCCGCAGGCAGGATAATCGTGTCAACACCAATCGTACCGCCGACAATAGGCAACAGGTCAAGTTGCAGACCAAAAATCCACAGCAGCATCAAGCCAACCCAAAAGCCCGGCATTGATACGCCAAGGAAAGTAAAGCTGCGTACTATATAGTCAAACCAGCCACCGCGCTTAACTGCGGAATAAATGCCGGCAGGAATAGATACCACCAACATCATTGCAATGGAAGCCAGAGACAATAGGATAGTACCGGGCAAACGCTCGAACAGCTCCTCAACAACAGGCTTTTTAGCCATAAAGGAGAAACCGAGGTTGCCATGCAGCGCACGACCCAACCAATCCAGATACTGGAAGAAGAAGGGCTTGTCCAGACCTAATTCTGCACGCAGTGCATCAATTTCGGCCTGACTTACAATAATATCCTCGTTACCTGCAATCATCTGGCGAGCTACATCGCCAGGGGCCAGCATTACCAAAGCAAAGGTAATAAAACTGATACCCAGCAGAACAAGGATGATCTGCCCCAGTCGGGACAGAAGCTGCTTTTTCGTCAAAGCACATCATCTCCATCAAAAAAAATTACCCTTCCTGCAAAAGAGCGCAGAAAGAGTACATACTTACAATGTGCACAATTGTAAGTATCTATATATTTCCGTCGCTAGCAGGAATATATCAACTGAGGAAATCAACCTGACTTAGCCTTGCGGCATCACAGTGGCTTGACCGCTACGGATTTGCACCGTATTCCGATTATTACCTGCATAGGCAGGCACCTCAGAAGAGTATAGATTTGTAAAAGTTCCTTATATCGGCAAAAAAGAATAAGCTAACACTTATAAATTTATAATAACACTAGTTCTCATAATTTGCAACAAATTTGTTACAAACGTGTTGCTTATGCAAATTTTCTTCTCAAAGAGGACAAATAGAATAAAAGTATTATTGACTGAGACAGCATAAAGCCCAGCAAGGCCAGCCACAGTCCGCTGTTGCCCCAAAGCGGCACCAGCTGCCACTGCAAAAGGTAAAATACTAAGAGTGCCATCAGCATCATGTTGCGTACCGGTGCGGTTCTGGTAGCTCCGCAGAAAACCCCGTAAAGCACCATGCCGATACCGGCGCAGACAGGATAGAATAAAACAAACACATTGTAGGTCACAGCCGTTGCTACAACCTCTTCAATATTGGTAAACAGGCGGATAAAGAATTCATTGCTCAAGTGATAGCCGAGCATCAGGATAGCGGCCAGTACCACCAGCCATTTGAAGGTCATTTTTATGGTAGCGGCAAACAGCTTGCCGTTCTTTGCGCCTACCGCACGGCCGCTGAAAATCGCCGCGCCGTTCGCCATACCGTCAATCAGGTAGCTCATAATATCCTTGAGCTGCAGCAGTACAGCGTTGGCTGCCAGCACCACAGTACCGAAGGAAGCTCCGACTGCCGCAATAATGTTGTTTACGGTCAACAGGCAGGCAGTACGAATCATCAGGTTTACATTCACCTGCAGCATGCCGATAAACTCACGCCAATCCAAAAGCTCGCCCCAAGGCAGTGCCTTATAATCAAAATCACCGTAATAGTACATCAATACTACACTCAGGATGCCGCCGTAAAGCTGACTGAGCAAGGTAGCAAAAGCCACGCCGGTAATATCCATGTGTAACCAAAAAACAAACCAGATACTCAGCGCCATGTTCAGCACGTTCATGGAAACCTGCATAAACACACTCGCCCGCACCCGCGTCTGGCCCATGAGCCAACCAAGGGCCACATAGTTACCAAAAACCAGCGGTGCACCCCAGATAAGAATGTAATAATAATCGCGGCACAGCTCGTTGACCTCCGGTGCAGCGCCAATCATAGCCAGATACAGTTCCAAAATCGGCTTTTGAAACAAAATGCAGCAGGCACTTATCAGCATTGCCAGAACCAAAGGCTTAAAAAATGCGAGCATACCAAGTCTTTTATCGGCAGCGCCAAAGGCCTGTGCCGCATAACCGGTAGTACTCACACGTAAAAAACCAAATAACCAATATAAATTGTTGAACAAGATAGCTCCAAGAGAAACTGCTGCAATATATTTAGGGTCCGGAAGCTGTCCCATAACTGCCGTATTCACCGCACCCATTAAAGGCTGCGTCATTGTCGACAGCATAAACGGTATTGTCAGTCCCAAGTATTCCCTATCAGTCAGAAGGTTCACTCTATCTGTCCCCCCTTGTTTATTCGCACTAAATTTTATTTTTAGAAAACATCTTGTGTGAATAGCTTATCATATGTTATAATTTATTGCAAGTAAAAAAAGTAGCAATTGCCAAAAATATTTCTGCGGAAAATTTGCCATTCTTCGCAAAAGAAAAATTTATACGCCATTGCTTAATTTTTTAGGCTTCAGTTAGCTGACGCTAATAGAAAATTATTATAAAAAGTATGAGAAATATATCAAAGGAGTGAGCACATGTCTGACACACTAAAGGTATGTGGACTGACTATTGAACGTGGCACTAAACTGCGTACGTACCTGCCTGTCCCGGACACCAATGTAAAAATCCCTCTGACTATTATCAACGGTGACCAAGACGGTCCCACCCTGCTTATTACCGCAGGCATCCACGGCGGCGAATATCCCGGTATCGCCGCAGCAATGGAGCTGGGCCGCGATATTGAGCCTGAGCACGTAGCAGGCTGCCTGATTATGATGCACCCTGTCAATATCCAAGGCTTTTGGGCACGCCGCGAAATGATTGTGCCCGAAGACGGCAAAAACCTTAACCGCGTTTTCCCCGGTGACCCCATGGGAACGCTTGCCGATAAAACTGCATATTTAATCAGCAATAACTTCTTCTCGATTGCCGATTTTTATGTAGACATGCACAGCGGCGATATCCACGAAAGCCTGCATCCCTATGTTTACTACCCCGGTCAGCCTACGCCTGAAGTAGAAAAGAAATCCCGTTCCGTGGCACGCGTACTCGATATGGAATATATGGTACGCTCGCTTGCAACCGGCGGTGCCTATAACTACGCCGCCAGCACCGGACTTCCTTCTATCCTTATCGAACGCGGCGGTGCCGGCCTCTGCCTGCACGAGGATATCGAAGCCTACAAGGATGATATCCGCAATATCCTGCGCAAGCTGAAAATGTTCTCCCTGCCTGTAAAGCCACGCCATCACTCTCCGCGTGATGTAGAAAATCTTATTTATCTGGAAGCGCTGGAAACAGGCTGTTGGCTACACCACATCCACAGCGGCGATTTTGTTGAGGAGGGCCAAGTTTTGGGACGCATCACCGACGTTTTCGGCAACACACTGACAACATATTACGCAGAGCAGACAGGTGTAATCCTTTACGTCTGTCCGGCACTGGCATCTCCTAAGGGTACCATTCTTGTAGCCTACGGCACCATCAAGGAATTTGATGACGAAGAATAAAAATTAAGACCTTACTCCCAATCCAAAAACAGATTGGGAGTTTTTTTATGCAAAAAAAGCTGTATGCCCAGGGAAAAATCCATCACATACAGCTCTGTTAATTCTTAAAGCTCAAATATCATCATTTCACAAATATCGGAGAAGACCAGGCAGCATTGCCATTCGTCTGCAGTACCTTTACCCAATAAGCATGCTTATATTCACCCTCCGTCACTACTGCGCTTTGTGGTAAAACAATATCAGCCTTCAGTTTATTGTACTCACAGTAATTTTCTTTGATGATTTGCTCAAAAGCTGGTTCAATCTCCAACTTCAGGTTCAGCCCGCCCATCGCCTTCACAAAACCTTGCTTTAAAACATCGGCATATTTCACACTAGCACTGCCAGCGACGGAGCTAAAGCGAATTTCTGTATTATCATCACCATCAATTTCCAAGACAAAGCCATCGTAGTCACCAGAAGTAGACGAAGTAAATTTTAGATACTTATCAGACTTAATCACAATACCCTGGTCTATACGATCAAAAGCATATTTTTCCGCACTTATCAGTTTTCCATTGGCAATATAAATCACACCATCCCATTTTTGCGATTTGCCACGTCCGCGATAAACTACACCACTCCAACGAATGCGAATTTTCTTCTTATCCCGAGTCAAGCAGTCTTTTTCAAAGATTTTCTTATCCCAGTCATAAACTTCATATTTTTCTATAGGATAGGTACCAGCAGCCTCTAAATGTAAAAGTTCTTCATCATTGGCTTTGCCGGCATCCCCCATATGTAAATTGCCTAAAGCCGTATTAACATACACTCTGTCAAAAGTAGAAGCATAACAATGTCTTGCTTTCAAAGCTTTCCATACAGCTTCCTTAGTCAGGCTCTCCGCATAAACACCGGTAAACCCGCTGGCAACATCAAAAGCACCTGAAGCAGATTTACCATGACCACTTAAAGGATATGAAAGACCTACGCGACAGGTGTGGTCATCACTAGCTGCAATAAAACCTACCGGCATGTGGCGCTTCATAGCATCAAGTGCAAACCATTCAAAAGTTCCATGATGCGAATGTATTTCAATTACACTGCTATAAGCATAATTAAAATAATCTAAATTTGCATAACGTCCGCCAATATGGGGTATCAGCAGCACATCATTACGACTCTCCAATTTGGAGTGCAGTTCCGTGATTGGATTAGCGTTATTCTTATTATCTACACTTGTTGCTGTCCAGTTACTGCTAGGATAAAAGTCTGCATTATCATGTAAGAAATATACGTTATGGTCTCCTCCCTGAGGCGTTGTACCAGACCATTCATAACCTAAATATACGAGAAATTTACCCTCTTCGTTAAATTTTTTAGTAATTTTACGGATATCTGCCCAAGTCTCATCTGATACTTCAAAGTCATTACCCTGCCATCCTGTAAACTGAATACAAGCCTTATCACGAGAAAAAGAATAATAGTCTTCCAGCATGCCTGTACCAACAGTCTGACGCGTTTGCCCATGCATGTCTCCCCAATACAGATATTTTTCAGGCTCAGCTTCTGCCTTAGAGGCATTGCTGTACGCAAGATAACCATGCTCAGAATCTTTAATCTGTAGATTCCAAAAACCAGCTTCATCAATAATACAACCAGGTATTTTAAGTGCATTACTGCTGCTGCCGTCAAAATGAACACTTGCTGGCAAGCCATGAGCTTTTGCGCCCCGCACTGTAAGTTCTACATCACCAATATATTTATCCGTAGGATTACCAAATTCATCTAACGCACGTACAGCTACTTCAAACGGTTCGCCAATTTTTACTGTGGCCGGAACAATTGCCTGTATTTCATGATGATAGGACGGTACAATCTCCACTTTTAGGCGTTGAGGCATTTCTTCATAGCGATTCGTTCCGCAGGGATCGAGAAACACACGAAATTCATGCTCACGTTCGCAGAAAGACTGTGCACGCATACCCAGACTTCCTTGAGAAGTATCGCCTAATGTAACAGTTATCTTATCTCCTTTTTTGATAAAGCCACGATAAACATCAATCAGAATGCTGTTGCCAAATGAACGCACGAATTTATTATATCGTGCTTTAAGAAAACAATCACCAGTAGTTGTAACGGTTGTAAATCCCGGCTCAGTCCCTTCATCAAACTGCGGTGTATCCCAGTCGCTGACGCTTTTCCAGGCAATAACAATACTTCCGCCATCATCAATGCCATATTCACCGGCAGTAAAAGTGATCGTCCAAGTTGAAAACTCACCTGCTATAACAGGTTTTTCAGGGGAAAGCTCCACTGTTCCCATATATTCTTTATTTAAACGCATTTGCTAAACCTCCTCATATTACCAAGAAAACAATACCTACAATAAACAGATAAATACAATATGGCGCTGAATAGATCATCGAACGCAAGGGGTTAACAGGACGCCCAAGAATAGCACCTATAAGACCGGCAATAATAAAAGTATTCATATCACACGGCGGAAATCCTTGTCCTGCCATCGAAAGATGCGCGCTTGCTAAAGCAATATTCAGCTTGGAGATACCAATCGCACTCCATGCCGGTGCTAAAATCGGTACTAGCATACCTTGTGCCGTACTCTGTCCGCCGGTAAGCATTCCGGCAACTAAAAGTGCTGTCGCACCTCCAATAATCAAAAGCGAACTGTTCAAGCCCTTTGCCCAGGCAGCAATAGCGGCATTTTGCCCGCCCAACTGAAATGCACCTAAGAAAAATGCGGTTGCAATCAAAATAACTTCCGGTTCAATAACAGCCTTCAGCTGCATTTTAAGCTTAGCACCAACAGTTTTAATTGTACCGATATCAAGCATAACATTAGCGATAATAGCAAAAATCATCGCCATAACGATATTATGCACAATCTTTCCTGCGAAAGGGACTTTTGCAACAGCAGCGAATAATGTTTCCTTGCCATAAGGAATCATACTCAAAAGATACTTAGGCAGATTAAATTTTAAAATAGGAATACTATTGAGCATTACAATCGTAATTAACATGAAAATCGGAATAAGCTTAACCCAGTTTTTTAAAAAAATCTTCCATGCAGTTTCTTTAGGAATTAAATGCTCTGGCAGAGAATATTTATTGCCAATATAAATTTTACAGAAGAAGAACGCAATTACTGTAAGACCTATGCCAACAGTACCATAACTTATTAAGAGGGCCTCATGTTCGTCAACTCCAACCAAACCGCAAGCTAAAATTATCGCATTCGATACAGGAGGCATCATTCCTCCCATAGAAGCACCTGTTACGACTATAGCACAGATCAAATCCTGGTTAATTTTCATCTCATCCATCGCCGGAACAATTAAAATGCCAATAACTACGCCAACTGCAGCAACTGTTCCCATTAAAGAACCGCCAAAATACAGCGCTACCAAAGTTGCCAGCACCAAACCTTGAGGTGTTTTTCCCCACAAAGCGCGCAAAATATTTAAAACCACGCCCATAGCACCGCTTTGAATTTGCAAAGCAGAAAAAACTGCACCAAACAGCACAATAAAAAAAATAAATGCAATGGAATCCATGCTTTTCAGCCATGGAGCAAGCCATGCTGACGGTTCATGCGCCCCACCAAGCCACAAAGAAATCAAACCCGCGCCAGCAAAAGCAATTGTCAGGTTACCGCCAATTAAAGGCAGACGTTTGAAAGTGCTGACAACAATCAAAAATGCTATAGGTATAAGAACTATTGACATAACTTCCATCCTCCTAAAAAATAAACAGAGACGTTTTAGTGTTAACAAGTAGCGTCTCTGCTTCTTTTTTGCTACTAATATGTAAATTATAGTCTATGAAAAGCTGAAAGTAAAATACCTCTTTTTATAACCAGCTTAACTATTTAGTTATATAATAAGGTGAAAACATGTTATAATCACATTAAAGGCAACCATATCAGGAGGCATTGCTATGAATTACACTAACATCAAAAACTTCCACACTGTCGTAGAACTGAAAAGCCTTGTTGCAGCAGCAAAATATTTACATATTTCACAACCAGCTTTATCCAAATCAATCAAGAATTTGGAAGAGGAACTCTGCTGCCATCTCTTTACTCATGCTAAAAATAGTATGCAGCTCAACGAAAACGGACAAAAGTATTACAACTTTACCAAAAAGTACTTCTCTCTCCATCAAAAATTAGTAGATGAACTACGTACCAGCAATGGTATTAATTCTTCACACCTGCAAATTTCATTTGGCTCAGCAGGAAATATTATCCCTCTGCTTACACACGATTTCAAACAACATTATCCTCAATGCACTTTCACCTTACGCACCAAGGTACCAAATATTATAGATACCAATTCACACTTTATTTTTACAGCAACTAAAGAAAAACTTATCAGTCCGCATTATTACCTACTTTTTCGCGAACCACTTTACCTGACAATAAGCAAAGAAAATCCCTTGGCAAAATATAAAACACTGCAATTGGCAAATTTGTCAGAAGAAACATTTCTTCTGCCTAATCCTGCTAATGATATGTATGCTATTCAATTGCACTATTGCAAGTTAGCAGGCTTTACACCGGGCTCTGATAACATCATTGAAAAAAATAACGTACTACTTACATTAATAGCTCTAAACATGGGCATTACCCTAATGCCTGAGTTACACAATGCTGCATTAAACGACCAACATCTAATGCAAATACCTATTAGTGATATTCCCTGTTGGCGTTATGTATATTTGATTGAAAATACCAATGTTTACCAGACGAACCTGGCTCAAGCCTTCAAGCGCTTTTGCTTAAGCTATAAATACTAGAAAAAAACTCCTTGAATATAGTTAATCTATCTTCAAGGAGTCCTTTATTCTTAAAGCTTAATTACCAAAGTAAGAGCTGTATATATTTTTGTATTCACCGCTGCGCTTAACCTCTTTCAGCGCTTCGTTAACCTTCTTCACCATTTCCTGGTTGCCATGGGCGACTGCAATACCGTATTTATCTTTATCTAATATGGTCTCACCGGCAAACTTAACTTTAGCACCATAATTATGAGTGATGAAAAAGCCGGCAACTATTTTAGAAGCAACGAGTGCATCGGCCTTGCCCTCAGCAACAAGCTTAATACCTGCTTCCGTATCGCGCACAGGCACAACCTTAACATCCTTAGCATTAGATTTCAACAGCTCTTCAGCATAACTGCCTTCCTCAGCAACAACTGTCTTGCCTGCCAATGCTGCAAAATCATCCCCCAGCTTGGAATTTTTGCTTACGATAACTTTATAGCCGTCCTCTGCATAAGCTTCACTGAAATCAACCAAACGCTCACGCTCCGGTGTAATACTCAAAGCAGCAACAGCCATATCATATTTTTTATCCTGCAGGCCTGTTAAGATATTCTTAAAATCAACATTTACAAATTCAACCTTCTCATAACCCATCTGCTTAGCCACTGCCTTTGCCAGTGCAATATCAAAACCTGTATGTACCTTGCTTTGCTCCTGATAAAATTCGAAAGGCGGAAAGTTCGCATCTGTTGCCACCTTCAGTACCTTGCATTCCGGTACCTGAGATGCGTTTTTCTCATTGCTGCCGCCACAACCGGCCAACGCAAAGGCCATAACTACACAGAACATCAGCATAAAAATTTTCTTCATAACATTACCTCCACTACTATAATATTATTGATAAACTATACGATTTGTACTAATACCCTTGTTATATCTCTTCTGAATGATATGTCAACATTTATTCATGTATTTGTATGATTTTCTTACTGCTAGCCATTATCCAATAAAGTAAACCTTTGTTAACCTCAAGCTTAAGTTAGCACTTAATCTCTATGCAGGAAATTTTTCTCTGAAAACTGTAAAATATTTTGCAAAAACCGCTTGACAAAGCCTTTGCTAACCGCTTATAATTCAGATAATCTCTTTGCACTGCAATTTAGCTACAGTACAAACTGATCAGGCGGTAAACCTTCTTCCGGGTTTTTGCAGCCGGGCCCTTTGGGCAGCAGACCTTGACGCAACGTCTGCGGGACAGTTAACTACTATCTCGCAGGCGTTTTTTGTATGTATAAGGCCTGCAAAAATGCAAAGACCACTTTAGGAGGTTTTATTATGAAATTTGAAAATGATGCTGAAAGAATCGCTATGATTGTTTCCATCAACAGTATTATCGGTAATCTGCTCTTGTCGCTTGGTAAACTGATTGCCGGTTTCGTCGCCCAATCCGCTGCCATGGTTTCTGACGGTATCCACTCTGCGTCCGATGTTTTCGGTACCCTCATTGTTATGGCCGGCGTAAAATTTTCCAACAAGGCTTCGGATGATGACCATCCTTACGGCCACGAGCGTATTGAATGCATTGCAGCTATTCTTTTGGCAATAATCCTGACGATTATCGCCCTGCTCATCGGCTACAGTGGTTACGAAAAAATCGTAGGTGACCCGGCTGAGCTGGAAATCCCCGGCCAGCTTGCTCTGTGGGCAGCAATTATTTCCATTGTTGCTAAGGAAGCAATGTTCTGGTACACCCGCAACGCTGCACAAAAAATCAATTCCGGCGCACTGATGGCGGAAGCATGGCATCACCGCAGTGACGCTATGAGCTCCGTCGGCGCTTTCATCGGTATTTTGGGAGCACGCATGGGTTATCCTATTTTAGACCCCATCGCCAGCCTGATAATCTGCGTGATGATTTTATATGCCGCCTACGAAGTATTCAAGGATTCTATGGATAAGATGGTTGACCGCAGCTGCGATGAAGAAACTACCATCGCAATGGAAGACCTTGTTTCCCGCGTTCCCGGCGTAGAGCATCTCGACAGTCTGCACAGCCGTCTTTTCGGCAGCCGTATCTACGTTGATATTGAAATCAGCGTCAAGGATAACCTTACCCTGCTGCAGGCTCATCACATCGCAGAAATGGTGCACACCGCTGTTGAAGCAAACTTTCCGCTAGTAAAGCATTGCATGGTGCATGTCAACCCTTTGAGCGAGGACAGCCACGAAGCCTGCACTATGCTGCCGCCGGATTTACGTCCGCACAATCCGCATAATTAAACAAACGCTTCTTAATTATATCCACAATAATTTTTAATAATATTTTTTTGATATACCCTCTTGACAAGCTATCTTAAGGGGGTATATAATTTAGGCAATTAATGAGTGGTTGCTCATATGTATTATTGAGCATATTAATAAATGCATGGAGGTATCTGCTAATGAAAAAGATGTTATTTATTCTTGTCAGCATGCTGTGCCTGCTTTTATCAGCCGGCTGCGGCAGCGACAAACAAGCAGCGCAAGCACCCGCTTCCGACAAGGTGTTGCGTGTGGCAACATCACCTGCTTCTCCGCCCTTTGAGCTTTATCTTAAGGAGCAAAATAAATTTACCGGCTTTGATATTGATTTAATCAATGATGTAGCCAAAAAAATGGGCTATGACAAGGTTGAATTTATCAATACCCCGTTCGACGAGCTTCTGCCCGGCCTGAATCACAAAAAATATGATATTGCCATAAACAACTTCAGTAAAACCAAGGCACGTTCCATTGACTATGCTGCAAGTGATTCCTATGCTAAAGCTGCTTTCTCCATCGTTGCCAAAAAAGGCAGCAACCTTAAAGCAGACATCGACAGCATGAACGGCCGTAAGGTTGCCATCAAAAAAGGATCTTCCTCTGAGCGTGTTGCAAAATCCTTCCCCGGCAGCATCATTGTTGAATATCCGGAAAATGCCAGCGCTTTACATGCAGTAGAAACCGGCGAAGCAGACTACGCTATCTGCGGTAACCTGACCACTGCTTACTATATGACTCATACCGATGACGACAATTGCCTGCAGGTTGTAGGCCATTCCGAACGCCAGGATGATCTTGTCGTCTATGCTGAAAAAGGAAATGAAGAGCTGATTAAAAAGTTTAACGTTGCTTTGAGCGACTATAAAAAGAGCGGCGAATACAAAAGACTCATCAAATTCTACTTCGGCGATATCGAAAAACAGTCCTGATACACCCCTAACTCAGCTAAAAGCTAATAGCTTTTATATATCACACCCCTTACAATACCCTTTTTATAATACTCCTTATCAGCCGGCACGCCTAAAGCCGGCGAACAAACACTCAACTCATCAAAAAGCAGAAAAGCCTTGCAGTAAGTCCAAACTGCAAGGCTTTTTTGCTGTATTTTTATATTTAGTTTAATCCTCCGGATGCAGCTTAATGCAGGACGCACGCACCGCCCTGTGCCAGCCGCGCAGCAGATGATTACGCGTTTCTTCATCCATAGCAGGCATAAAGGTCTGCTCAATAACGTGATTGCCCTTAATCATTTCCTTGTCATCCCAATATCCTACTGCCAGACCTGCAAGATAAGCAGCACCCATAGCAGTTGTTTCAATGCAGCTCGGGCGTTCTACCTTAACGTTGATAATGTCCGCTTGCGTCTGCATCAAGAAGCTGTTAGCACAGGCACCGCCATCAACCTGCAGCGAGCTCAGCTTAATACCGCTGTCCTCTTCCATAGCCTTCAGTACGTCGTACACCTGATAAGCAATAGCTTCGAGCGTTGCACGCACAATATGATTACGGTTAACACCGCGCGTCAGGCCGACAATCGCACCGCGCGCATATTGGTTCCAATGCGGCGCACCCAAGCCTACAAAAGCAGGAACCATGTAGCAGCCGTTGGAATCGGGCACAGATTTCGCCATAGCTTCGGATTCGGCAGCATTGCGAATCAGTCCCAGCTCATCACGCAGCCATTGGATAGCAGCACCGGCAACGAAAATAGAGCCTTCCAGCGCATATTCTACCTTACCGTCCACGCCCCAGGCGATAGTTGTAACAAGGCCGTTTTTGCTGTCTACAGGCTTTTCGCCGGTATTCATCAGCATAAAGCCGCCTGTACCATAGGTATTTTTTGCTTCGCCGGGTGCAAAGCAGGTCTGTCCGAAAAGTGCGCATTGCTGGTCGCCTGCAGCGCCGGCGATAGGAATAGAGGCCTCAAAAAGCTTCGCATCGGTGGAGCCGTATATGCAACTAGAGGGCTTAACCTCCGGCAGCATTTGGCGCGGAATGCCCAAAACAGTCAGGATTTCGTCATCCCACTGCAGAGTATGAATATTAAACATCAATGTACGCGAAGCATTGGAATAATCCGTAACATGAACCTTACCGCCGGTCAGCTTCCAGATAATCCAGCTGTCAATAGTACCGAACAGCAGCTGGCCTGCTTCCGCACGCTCGCGTGCATGAGGTACGTTTTCCAGAATCCAGTGCAGTTTGGTACCGGAGAAATAAGCATCCAGAACCAGGCCTGTCTTTTCGCGGAACATATTGGCATAGCCACGGATTTTCAGTAAATCGCAATATTCCGCGGTACGACGGCACTGCCAGACAATCGCCTTGCAGATAGGACGACCGGTGTTCTTGTCCCACACTACGGTAGTTTCGCGCTGATTCGTAATACCGATGCCGGCAATATCAGCCGGAGTAACATCCAGCTTGCTCATTGCCTCGTACATCAGGCCTACCTGGGTAGCCCAGATTTCCTCGGCATCGTGCTCTACCCAGCCTGCCTGCGGATAATACTGCGTAAACTCCTTTTGTGCTACGCTGCAGATTTCTCCATGCTTGTCAAATAAAATACAGCGGCAGCTGGTAGTTCCCAAATCCAGTGCCATGATATATTTATTTTTCATGCTTTCACGACCTTTCCTTGATATTTTTAAGTATAACACAAAACATAAGGAGCCGCCACTTTCGTAGCAGCTCCTAAAAAAGCATATTTAATTATATGTGATTGGGAATCCTGATAATGTATATGGCGCCTTATCGCACGTCCGCAAACCTTCGCCAAAGACGTGAGAGAAGGTGACGGAGACGAAGAAGGGTGACGACGGCGTACTTTTAGTACGTCTAGGAATCCTGATGATGTATACGGCGCCTTATCGCACGTCTTACAGATTAGGCAGGAACATTACCAACCCCGGCACATAAGTAACGATAAGTAATGCTACTAACAACGCTACGATAAACGGCCAAACTTCCTTGAAGAATTCGCCGAGCGGCGTTTCCGTTATCGCACAAACCGTAAACATCATCGAACCGAACGGTGGCGTCAGACCGCCGATCATAATGTTAACAATACAGATAATACCGAAGTGTACAGGGTCAACACCCAGCTTAGTTACAACAGGAACCAGCAGCGGAGCCAGAATAATCAGTGCAGCGCCACCCTCCAGGAACATGCCAAGAATCAGCAGCAGGATATTTACCAGCATCAGCATCATGTACGGATTGCGGGTAAAGTCAAGCATTGCTGAGGTGATATGCTGCGGAATACGCTCCCAGTTCAGATAATAGCCAAAGAAAGAAGCTGCTACGATAATCAGTACAACAGAGCTTGTACCGTAAATAGTTTCCTTCATAATCGGCCAGGCATATTCCCACTTCAGCTCCTTATAGATGAAGGCGCCTACCAGAATGCAGTATACTACTGCTACAGCGCCTGCCTCGGACGGAGTGAACATACCCATGCGCAGTCCGGCGATAATACCGAACGGAAAAAGCAGCGCCCAGATAGATTCCTTAAGCTGAGTCATAATTTCACCGAAGGTAGCAGCCTTTTCACGCGAAGGCTTGTAGCCACGCTTTTTGGAAACAATAGCAACAACAATCATCATAGATACTGCCATGAGAATGCCGGGCACATAGCCTGCCATAAACATTTTAGTTACGGATACGCTGGCAATCAGCGCATAAATAATAAGGTTAATTCCGGGAGGAATTACAGGCGTACTTGCGGAGGACGCAGCTGTTACCGCAGCACTGAAGGCTCTGCCGTAACCACGCTTTTCCATTTCCGGAACAAGCATTTTACTCTGCATAGCAGCATCAGCGTTAGCACTGCCGGAAACGCCGCCCATCAAAAGACTGAGCAGTACGTTAACCTGAGCCAGACCGCCGGTCATATGACCCATGAGCACGTCGGTAAATTTCATCAGCTTATCGCTGATACCGGCATAGTTCATGATGGAGCCTGCCATAATAAAGAAAGGAATTGCCAGCAGCGGGAAGGACTGCGTGCTGGTAATAATACGTTGGAATACCAGATGCGCAGGAGAAGTCGCATCCAAAAAGGTAAAGTAGGAAATCGTTGCACCGAACAGGGCATAAGCGATTGGAATACTGGAAAAATAAAGCACAAAAACGATGATGACGGGCAAATAAGCCATTATTTTTCCTCCTTTCTGGAACCGGTAACATCCTGCCAGACAAATTTAATAGAATACACGGTCATGAGTACAAACGCAATCAGTACGGAAGAACTGATATAAACGGAAGAAATACCCAGTACCGGGGTCATTTTCGTATAGGATTTAGAAATATAGATAATAGAAAGATAAGACATGTAGCCGTTGAGCGCGACAAGAATAACGTCGGTAATCAGGCCGATAGCCTTCTGCATACCTTGGGGCATTCTCTTAACAATGATATCAACGCCAACGTGACCGCGATGCTTGAATACGGCAACAGCGCCGATAAATACCGACCAGACAAAGCAGCCGGTAGCAACCTCTTCAGACCAAACAAGGCCGGAGTTAAAAATATAACGCAGAACAATATTGATGACAACAAGGATAGTAGTAATGCTGATGAAAAATGCAGCAACTAAATCTTCCAGATTATTTAGCACGAAGCTCAGGTTTTTACCCAAAATTTTACCTCCATTTTTTATAGTAATACTTATGCAAAGGAAGGAGCTGTCACGCCGCATGCATGCAGCGTGGTAGCTCCTTAGTGTTTCATTATAACTGTTTAGTAATGTTGAAAAAATCTACAGCTTATTTTGCAGCGCGGATTTTTGCCAGCTCAGCTTTCAGCTTTTCATAGATACCAGGAGTTGCGCCTTCTTTTTCTTCCATCTGTTTGAATACAGGCTCGGTAGCTTTTTCGAAAGCAGCATGGTCAACATCGTTGAATTTTACGCCCTTGCTTTCCAGTTCCTTATAAACCTTGTTATAGGATTCGGTGGAAATCTTGGTCATTTCTTTACCGCCATAAGCAAATTCTTCAGCAACGATTTTCTGATCTTCCGGAGACAGGCTGTTGAATACTTTGGTGGAAATGTATACGCCGCAGGTACCAAGGAAATGCTTGGTAGTAGCTACGTTTTTAACGTGCTCGTAGCATTTGGTACCGATGTTAGTGAACTCGGAGCCTTCCAGACCATCTACAACGCCTTGGGAAACGCCGGACAGAGTTTCGGAGAACGGCAGACTGGTAGCGGTAGCGCCCATAGCATTGATGGTATCAATGAACAGCTTGCTGCCGGGAGTACGCAGTTTCAGACCTTTCATGTCTTCAGGTTTAGTAATAACCTTGTTGGTCATAACATTACGGAAGCCGAAGATGTAGTCCAGAGCCAGAACCTTAATACCTTTTTCTTCAGCCTTCTTTTCCATATCCTTAACCAACGGAGTTTCAATCATCTTCTCATATTCGTCATAGGATTGATACAGCATCGGGCCAACCAAAGGTTTGAAATCAGGCACATAGTCGCCCAGATAAGACGGGTCTTCTACAGAAATAAAGTTAGCACCGTTAGCAACCTGCTCCAGGCCATCCTTGTAACAAGCCAGCTGGTTTTGACCAAAGCATTGAATTTCTACACGGCCATTGGTTTTCTTCTTGATACGTTCAGCAACCAATTCCATGGATTTGTACAGCTGCTCATCGGGAGAAAATACATGGCTCAGCTTCAAAACAACCTTTTTGTCAGAACCTGCAGCCTTTTCATCCTTTTTGTCAGAACCGCCGCAACCGGTCAGCGCCAACATCATAACAGACATTAACAGAAGAGCTACGATCTTTTTCATGTTCATCCTCCTAAATCCCTTGTTGAATTTTGTTGAAATTTAATGTAATAGAGATTCCCGTTTTGAATCTGATACCATATTAACAGAGTGACACAGAATTGTCAATAATTTTACGCACATTTAGCAAATGTACTTGCAGTCTGGCTTTTGGCCGTTTTTTATCCCTGTTGGTCTTATTATGTCCCACTTGTTTTTTCGCTTATCTTATGCTAAGATAGTGTTGAACATTATTGAAAATTTCAAGGAGGAATAGAAATGGTTCAAATTTTTGCGCACCGCGGCTTCAGCGGCTATTATCCTGAAAATACTATGCTTGCTTTCCAAAAGGTAGCAGAAGAAACTGTTGCTGACGGCATTGAACTGGATATCCAGCTTACAAAAGACGGTGAAATCGTTATCATGCATGACGAAATGCTCGACCGCACCACTAACGGCAGCGGCTGGCTGAAGGACCATACCCTGGAAGAGCTGAAAATGCTTTCTGTAGGCGTTAATGTCAAAGGCTTCTTCCCCCGCCAAACCATTCCTACATTACGCGAATATTTCACCTGGCTGAAAACTACCAAGCTGATTACCAATATCGAGCTCAAAACCAGCTATTTTGAATATGAAGGCATTGAAGAAAAGCTCATTGCTATGGTCAAGGAATTCGGTCTGGAAGACCAGATCTGGTATTCTTCCTTCAACCATTACACTGTTGCCAGAATCAAAAAACTGATGCCGGAAGCAAAATGCGGTCTTTTAACCGACACCTGGCTGATGAACATCGGTGAATACGCTGCTTCCCAAGGAGCTGCAAGTGTTAACGCCCGCACCTATTTCTGTGCTAAGGAAGGTGTTGCTGCTGATCTGCACGCACACAACATCGCTCTGCAGGCATGGACTCCTAACGATGCCGAAATGATGCAGGAGCTGGTTGATGCCGGTGTTGACGTTCTTATTACCAATTATCCTGACATTGCCGCAAAGGTTTTAGGCAGATAATTTATATCAGACACCCGATACATAATTAAATCAGAAAGGATTGTGTTTATGCCTAAGAAGGTTACCCTGAAGGATATTGCTGCCAAGACAGGTCTTTCGCCTGCCAGCGTATCGATGATTCTCAACAGGCGCAGTATTGACCGCTTCAACGCGGAAACTGTTGAGCAGGTCTACGCTATCGCTGCCGAGCTCGGCTACAAAAGCAGCAAGGAAAAGGCCTACGCCCTCGTCAGGCCCTCAGATACACTAATCATTATTATCTGTCCTTCATTATTCAATCCTTTCTATACTACTATTATCCAGGGTATTGAAATCGCTGCCCGTAAGCAAGGCTTTGTCACCTCCGTCCGCACCACCTATTGGGATACGGATACGGAAAAATTTATCATGGAGCAGGCTCGCAAATTCAACGTTGCCGGTGTCATCTTTGCCATGATTCCCCAACAGCCGCAGCTGGCGTATCAGCTGAGCAAATATCTGCCGGTTGTTGCCATCGGTGACAGACGCAGTGATCTGGAGCTGGCTACTGTTGACATGAACAACTTTACTGCAGGCCAGCTCATCGGCAAGCATCTTACGGATTTAGGCCATAAACATGTTGCCTATCTTTCTACAACGCTCAATGACCAACACACCTCACGTGTGCGCCGCTATCAGGGTCTGGAGGATGCCTGCAAGGCAGCAGATGCCAAGCTTTCCCTCTTCACCCAAGAGATTACTTCTGACTACGAGCTTTCGCACGTTGAAGTAGAATACAGCACAGGCTATGAGCTTGCCAACCGTTGTCTTGATGCTGCGCCGGAAACAACAGCCATGGTAGCTATCAACGATATGGTTGCCTATGGTGCATATAATGCCATTATCGACAGAGGCCTGAAGATTCCCAAGGACATCAGCCTATGCGGTTTCGACAACATCTTCCCCTCGCATCTGCGCGGCGTCAACCTTACAACTATCGATAACTCGCTGACAGAGTGCGGCAAAAGTGCCTTCAAGCTGCTGCAGGAGGAAATAGCCAGCTACGAGCACCACGGCAAATTTGAGCCTATCACTCATGTAGAATACAAATGCCGTCTTGTTGCCCGCTCCAGCAGCGGTCCGCCTCCCAAGCGTTGACAATTCCCGCAGGATACTGTACAATAAAGCCTACATAGTTTCTATGAATTAAAGAATTGTGCAGGTTTTCATTATGAACAACAAATATAGCAAAGCATTCAAAGCTGCTTTTCCACTAACGCTGCCAATTTGCGCAGCGTTTCTTTTTTTAGGCATCTCCTACGGCTTTTACATTTGCAGCAAAGGCTTTTCGCCCTGGTATCCGTTTTTCACCAGTGCGCTTGTCTTTGCCGGCAGCATGGAGTTCGTTCTGGTCACAATGCTGCTTAGTCCCTTCAATCCGCTGTATTGCTTTTTTATGGCACTGATGATTAACTCGCGTCATCTTTTCTATGGCCTGAGCATGCTGGAAAAATATAAGAATACCGGTCTGAAGAAATTTTATCTGATCTTCGGTATGTGTGATGAATCCTTCGCCATCAACTGCAATACCGTTATCCCCGAAGGCATCGACAAGGGCTGCTTCATGGTCTGCGTAAATCTGCTGAACCAAATCTACTGGGTAGCGGGCGCAACCATCGGCGGTCTTTTAGGCAACAGTCTGCAAATCAATACCAAAGGCCTGGACTTTGCCCTCGTCGCTCTTTTTACGGCAATTTTCGTCAGCCAGTGGCAATCAACAGAAAATCACACTCCTGCTATCTTAGGCATTGTCATTCCGCTGCTCTGTCTGGTGCTCATCGGTCCGCAAAACTTTATACCACCGGCTATGTTGCTTATGCTGCTGATATTTATCACAGCATATTACAAAGGAGGCATTAAATTATGAGCTTCACAGAACAAATCATAACCATTGCCGCCGTTGTCGCAGGCACGATGTTAACGCGCTTTCTGCCCTTCATCCTGTTTCCGGCCAATAAAAAAACACCGCCTCTGGTAGCATTTTTAGGTAAAATGCTGCCTGCGGCCGTTATGGGCATGCTTGTGGTCTACTCCCTCAAGGATACGCAAATTATGACCGGCAGTCATGGTATTCCCGAAGCCATAGCTGTAGTGCTGACAGTTATCCTGCAGGCAACCCTGCGTAATCTGCTGCTGACGATAGCAGCAGGCACTATAAGCTATATGCTGCTGGTGCAATATGTGTTTATGTAAAGAATGTTCGAAAGCAAGCACAAAGATATCATCAAAGCTGTAATACGGAAGATAATATTCCCCATATATATAATGGTAAATTAATTTTCTACTATTATATATAGTATAGGGGAATGTTTTTTATCTGCCGTACTAAATTAAAACTACCCTCCGCCATGCTCTGTCCAACATGACGAAGGGTAGTCTTTTCATTTATATCCTATATATACTGCCAATGTCCCCTAAGCAAATATATACAGAAAGAAGGAATTTGTAATTGTAAGCATCTTTGAAGCTTTGTGCGTCAGGGCAGCTTCCGCCCCGTCTATAATAAATTGTTCTCTATCCAATTTGCGTCTGCTGACCGCTCCCATTTGGGAGCGTTGCAGACATTTTAAGAAAGGTGGTAAGACCTGAGTCTTTAATTAATTATGCTGCAGTCGGGAAGAACGGCCATACGATAGGAATAACGATGATTGCAACAATCATGCTGACTGCTACCAGACCGCCGCCGCATTTAACATAATCCATGAATTTGTACTTGCCAGGGCCAAGTACCAGGGTGTTCGGAGGAGTACCTACCGGAGAAGCGAATGCGCAGCTGGAAGCAATCAGGATTGCCATCAGTACAGCTTTCGGAGATGCACCCATTTGAGTAGACAGTGCAATGCCAACCGGGCACAGCAGAGCTTTAGAAGCAGTGTTGCTCATGAACTGAGTCAGGATAACTGCCAGACCGAAGAGTACAGCAGTTACCAGGTACGGAGACGGGTTACCGCCCATCAGGCTTACGGTGAATTCAGCAATCAGCTTGCCAGCGCCGCTGGTGTTCATAGCTGTTGCAACAGGAATCATGCCTGCAAACAGGAAGATGGTAATCCAGTCGATGGAGTTATAGGCTTGTTTTTCAGTGATGCAGCCTGTCAGTACGCACAGTACCGCTCCGACAACAGCAGCCAGTTCCAGAGGAACGATGCTGGTTGCCATAGAACCAATAACGCCAACCATGATGATACCGCAGATCATCTGTTTTTTAGGAGTAGTGTTGGTAGCATCAATCTCCTGCTCTACATCTGCAACCTCGTCGCTTTTAGCTTCCGGCAGGATGTATTTGCCAAGGAACATCATGTAAACGATGCCGGCAACAGTAATAGGAATGCCGATGTAGGCATATTCAAAGAAGCCAAATTGCAGCTCCGGCATACCTGCTGCTTTCAGAGCAACGTTTGCCAGAATGTTCGGCGGGGTACCGATCAGAGTGCAGGTACCGCCAAGGCCGGCAGCGAAAGCCAACGGCATCAGCTGACGGGAAGCGGAAAGCTTTGCTTGTGCGCAGATACCCATAACTACAGGAATCAGGCAAGCGGTGGTACCGGTATTAGACAAGAACGCAGACATAACAGCTGCAATAACCATAAGACCAAACATCAGGCTGTTTTCATTGGTACCAAACAGCTTTACTACAGCGCCGCCAACCTTTTGAGCGAGGCCGGTGTAAAACATTGCAGCGCCAACGACGAACATACCGCCAAAAAGAACTACAGTAGAATCTGCTAGGCCAAGGAAGATTTGGTTCTCAGGAACCAGGCCCAATGCACTGCAGGCTATAGCAGCCAGAACCGCGGTCATTGCCAGCGGAATCATTTCGGTAACGAATAACAGTGCAACTACTGCTAACAAAATCAAGCATTTAATTGCTGGTGTCATAAAAATTTCCCTCCACTTATTTCTTCTTAAATAGGTTTACATATTGAAAAGTGTTTACAAAGAGCTTGCCATCTTCGCCTCGATGCGGGAATACTTTACCTTCCTTTTTCCTGTTCTCGATAGCTCGATAGTAAAACTTCTTGTCTACCTGTTTCAGGTACTCCCGAATCTTAGAATCTTCTTTTTCATCATTCATGATAAGTGCAATGTCCAAAACTTATCAGCTCCTTTCTTGTTCTTTTTGGAGAGTGCCTTTCACTGTTAGAGATTATACAACATATTCCAAAATAATAAAAATACCTAGTTGGAATAGAAGTTATATGAATTAAGTATATTTCAGAAAGTAATTAAATATATTTCGTAACTAATTTCTACTTGTTTTTTACAGCAGGCAGTTTTACATTATACTATAATTATCGCCGGAATAAAAATACCTATGTAGCATTATTCATATATCCGTCAGGAATATTTTGGACAAACAAAAAGCCAGTCTGCCAACGACGTACAAGGAGGTAGGCTATAACGTCATCGCTCGCGGACTGGCATATTATAATGCTGCTGTATAAAGCTTAAAGCAAAATATTCTTAAACCATTTACTATAGTATTCTCTGTCCAACTCTTTGAGATAGTTCAGTACAAAGCTCATCTTTCTTCTTAACCTCTTTTTAATGCTTTCAGGGATGCTTCGCTCAGTTTGAAGCCCTGTACTCTTCTGCTGAAGGCAAAGCCTTTTTCACCACAATGCGGGAATACTTTTGCTGCACCGTTGCGTTGACGGCACAGATGTGCGAATAAACCGATTTCTTTTTCGACTGCCATTTTTGTTTCAGCCATGATTGTTCTCTCCTTTGCTTTGAATAAGTCAATTTGTCAATTTGCTCTGTATAAGGCCTCTGCTTTATACGCATTTAGTATAACAGATATTGCTTAATAAGAAAAATAGCTAATAGGAATTATAGATATGACATTTTATTATTGCTTTTTAGCTTTCTTCTGTTCTATAATAGCCTTAATCGTTGTAATTCTTGAAAATACACTGGCAATATGATAAACTAATTATATTATACCTATATTTAGAATCTATTACTGTTTCTATTTTACATAAGTTTAGTATTAGTTGGAGGTCTGCAAAACATGGAATTAGACAATTACAGAAACTTTTTGGCAATTATCGAAGCCGGTAGTTTTACCGGTGCGGCTGATTACGTACATATCGCTCAGCCGGCCCTCAGCAAGCAGCTGCGTGCTCTGGAAAACTATTTCGGCACCAAGCTGATAATTACCACCCGCGGCAGCCGTCAGATTCTCCTGACCGAAGCAGGACGCGTCCTCTATCAAAAAGCAAAGTACATGTGTGCTTTGGAGGATCTTGCCAAAAGCGAAATCGAAAACATTATGGGCGGTGTTGTAGGTACGCTGCGTTTCAGCATTGCCAACTCCCGCAGTGCTTTATTCATCAAATCCTCACTCAAGGATTTCTGTGCTCTTTATCCTAATATCAAATGTGAGCTGTTTGAAGCAAGCATAAACGAACAGACACAGCAAATGCTTAACGGTATTACCGAGCTGGGAATTTTGAGCGTACCGGTAGAGCATCAGGATAACTTTGAGGTTCTCTTCCGTCGCGACGAAGAGCTGACAGCCGTTTTCCATAAAAACTCTGTTTTTCTGGATGACAGCAAAAAGGTTGTCACCCTTAAGGAATTAGAGGATGTACCTCTGAGCATCAGCTCCGGCTGCTCCGAAATCTTCCTTAAGGCCTGTGCGCAGGCATCCATCGTGCCACGTATCACCTGCACCAGCACCACCCGCAGCACTACTTTGGAATGGACACGCGCCAAGGCAGCCGTTTCTATCGTGCCTGTAGAGCCCGGAGAAGACCTTGGTGAAGAATTTATCACTCGTCCTATATCCGATATCAAGGCAGACGTTTACAAGACCGTAGTAAAGGTTAAGGACAGACCGCTTTCCGTCGTTGCCCAGCATTTCCTCAAATTCTATTCCAAGACACGTAATTCACAGCAGGTATGCAACCTGGACGAGGTTCTGAAGAATTCTTCTTTATAAAACAAAAACCGCCTCACGGCGGTTTTTTTATTATACTAAGCTTATCTTTTCTTGCGAAAGCAATAAAAAAGCCGCCTTACCTGGCGGTTTTTTTATTGTTGCATTGCCACACCCCTGTAACAAGCTACACACGATAAAATTGGAGGAGAAGGAGAATTTGAAAAATCTTTACGTAACAGAACAGCAAATTGTCCGATTTGCTTAGTTTGTTCTAATGTTTGGGAAATCAATATTTCGACCCACATTTGATAGTTGAAAAAAACCGTCTTTGCAAGCAAAGACGGTTAATGCGCACAATTAAGATAGCTGCCACTCTCACATAAACAGTATCTTGTCTGTTAACATCTTCTCCTGTCGCTCGCAGGTCAAGCATATGCTTGTACGAAGTACTTTGCTGACTCCAGGCAAGCCTGTTACAGCGACGGGACCGTGTGGATTTTCACCAATTAGCGCTTCATACGAAATATTGATTTGTTGCTTTTAATTATACTAAGTCCGATTAAGAATGTCAAGACTTTAGCGAAAAAGTTCTCGAAAAAAATATTGTAAGAACTCATATTACTAAAGATGCGCTTATTTGTTGACAATAAAAGAATTAGCATCTCTTACTCTTTTTAGGTTAAAAATTCTCACGCACCGCTTTGTTTTACATTGTGTTTTTACACTTTTATCTTGATGTTTTGCAGTACCTATAAGCCATTATAAAACCAAAAAGGCTGTCACCGATGAAGCTTCATCAATGACAGCCTTTAGCTTGCCGGTCAAAAATCACCACATGGTGCTTTCTTGCCGGACTTTATTTGTTTTGATTGCGATGCCTCATTGAAGCACGATCAATATCAAAGGCATTAATCAGCTCGGTAACAGCCTGACTTGGGGATACCACGCCATTAACAGCTGCTTCCATTACTGCCGGTAAGCGTCCTTTAATCATCGGGTCTTCAAAGAACAGGTTATGTAAATGCTCGTCAATCATGCTGTTAACCCAAGAAATAGTCTGCGATTTACGACGTTTGTCGAAGGACCCGCATTCCTTGGTAACCTTTTCGAACTTGCGCATTACTGCCCAAAGCTCAAGCAGGCCTTCCTTGGTCAAAGCAGAGCATCTGTAGGCGTGAGTTTTCCAGCCTTCGGTAGCAGGGCGGATGAATTCAATCATACGCTCATACTCACCCTGGGTAACAATAGCTTTCGGCAGATTGTCACCATCGGCTTTGTTGACAACGATAGCGTCGGCAACCTCCATGATGCCTTTCTTGATGCCTTGCAGATCATCACCGGCACCGGTCAGTACTACCAGCATAAAGAAATCAACCATCGAACGGACAGTGATTTCGGACTGGCCTACACCTACGGTTTCTACTAAGATAACGTCACAGCCTGCAGCCTCGCAAAGCAGCATGGTTTCACGGCTTTTACGGGCAACGCCGCCCAAGGTACCCTTTGCAGGGGACGGACGGATAAAGCAATTTGGTTCACGCGAAAGCATCTGCATACGCGTTTTATCACCCAAAATAGAGCCACCGGTAATAGAGCTGGTAGGGTCGACAGCAAGAACTGCGACCTTGTAGCCCTGATGACACAGCATCTGGCCAAAGGACTCGATAAAGGTACTTTTGCCGGCACCCGGTACACCGGAAATGCCGATGCGCAAAGCTTTGCCTGTACGCGGCAGAAGAGCCTGCAGGACACGCTGTGCTTTATCAAAATCCCTCGGTGCATTGCTTTCTATAAGAGTAATAGCTTGAGATAAGGTTTTACGATCGCCTTCACTGACTCCTTTTATTAACTCTTCCGGACTAGGCTTTTTCCTCAAGGGGAATTTCCTAATTTTATCCACAGGGTTATACTTCTCCTCGCTGACAGCGTTTACGGCACTGTCAATCCCGCCCATTACAGAGCAGGCAAAGTTAGGATCTTTTTTCAGGGGTACCCAACTCGGCCTAATATCTTTTTCACCAGTTTCAGGCATTTATATCACCTCAGTCTTCAGCGTGTTCAGCTTTTGCACGGTCAACCAACATTTGCAGTAATTGGATGCAGCACTTAGGAATGTTGGTACCAGGTCCAAAGATGCCTGCTGCACCATGTTCATACAGGTAGTCATAATCCTGTGCAGGAATAACGCCACCAGCTATCACGATGATATCTTCGCGTCCTAACTTCTTCAGTTCTTCGATCACCTGCGGAACCAAAGTCTTGTGTCCGGCAGCCAAAGAAGAAACACCCATTACGTGAACGTCGTTCTCTACAGCCTGGCGGGCAGCTTCGGCCGGAGTCTGGAACAACGGTCCCATATCCACGTCGAAACCACAGTCTGCATAACCTGTAGCTACAACTTTAGCACCACGGTCGTGTCCGTCCTGACCCATCTTAGCGATCATGATACGCGGCTGGCGACCTTCTTTCTTGGCAAACTCGGCAGTCAGCTCACAAGCCTTCTGGAAGTCTGCATCTTTCTTAGTTTCTGATGAATA
>OJMO01000432.1_pt1 | contig 30845 bp, 28 predicted proteins | sample 1597241 | NCBI WGS metagenome assembly OJMO01 (sample SAMEA2452129, study PRJEB22498) | human gut metagenome | biome: human feces; feature: human gut; material: feces | place: Australia | collected 2012 | reverse complement strand
GTTTTACATAGAGCATACCTCCGTTTGCCAGACCTTTTAAGCAGCCGGAGATCCGCTTATCCGACACGGGCTCAGTCACTGCCGCTGCCAGTTTGTAAAAGAATGCAAGGCACAGCGCCTTGAGCAGGGGAACAAGACTGATCAGGACAAGCACCACAAGTCCCGCTGTCCCCACACAGCTTTTCATGACGATCCCTGCGCCTAGGAGCAGCTCGGTCACGCTGCCCACCGCATTTCCAAGCCCCGGGATCACAGAAGCCGTTTTTGCAAAAATCCCATGCCCCATCCGGTCTTTTGCCGGGCCAATCAGGTTCTGTACTACATTCAGCCCCAATACGAGCACTCCTGCGATTTTTATCCCCCAGCTGATCACCTCAGAAAACAGTTCCGTCAGATTTGAAAAGCGCTCCTCCGGCACAAAATGACCGAACATTTCCAACAGCACATAAATATGGATCAGAGGCATCAGCAGATTTAAAAACAGCCACTCCACCAGATAGATCACCAGAAATGCGGTCTGGTAAAATCCCGCAGCACTGCTCACATTTGAGGCAAACATCATGCTGAGACAAAACGTCGGCACCATGACTTTCATAAATTCCACACAGCTTTCCAATGACTTTGACACGACCTCCTGAAAGAGAAGAAATGTCTGCAAAAGCATGACTGCCATGACACAATACACCAGCAGAAAACATAGCTCCGAGATATACGACGCATGAAATGCACCCGCAAAGTTTTTCAGAACCGAAAAACAGAACGCCAGCAGTACAATTTCCAAAAGCATCTTCCGGTTAGCTGCTATCTCCCCAACGAGCGATGTTTTTATCGCAGAAAACACATGTTCTCCCCACGCTGTGCTTACCCCATCCTGCATCAGTTCTTCCACCAGACCGGAAAAAGAAACCAGCTCCACGCCATAGTCTTTTAAAAATGTATCCAATTTTCCATAGTCCATCTCATCCGAAAGTCCATCCAGATAACTATCTGTCTCTTCTGCATGAACCTTCACCGGACAAAAAAGCCCTGCAAGCATCAGAAACAGAATAACGCTCCACCGCCATCTCTCTTTTCTCATAAAAGGCTTCCTACCGTATCAATAAATGCCATCAGTACCGGGAGACTCACCACAAGGATCGACATTTTTGCAAAATTTTCAATCTGTCCTGCAATCGCACCATAACCGGAGTCTCTGCACACATTTACTGCAAATTCTGCTGCGTAGGTAATGCCCACCATTTTGATCACCAGACCAATATAAGTACTGTCAATGGCGATCATCCCCTCTAACTTCTCCACAAATTCCAACACGATCTGAACCTTTGTGATAATATAAATAAAAATGCAGATACAGACTGCCATGCTTAAAAACATACTGTATTCCTGCTTCTCTTTGCGCAGCGGAATTGCCATCAAAACCGCTGCGACACCTAAAATCCCCACTTTTATGATATCCATGTCTTTTTCACTCCCTGCCAGATTGTAACTGCTATATGATCTATAACGTAAAAAGCGACTGCATCGTCTCAAACAGTTCATAAATATAAGGCACGATCCAGAACAGCACGATGATAAGTCCTGCCAGACTGGTCAAAAAAGCATGTTCTTCCCGTCCACTGTGTTTTAACACCTGACTCAGCACGGTCACTAAAATCCCAACCGCAGCAATTTTAAAAATCAAATTTACACTCATAAAGTTCCTGCCTTTCCACAGCTTTCGGAGCTTTTACAAAAACAGAAGAATGACGATCAGCCCACACATCACACTGACGGTCTGATACACTTTCTGTTTTTCCTTTTGTTCTCCCCTCACCTGATCGATCACATAATCCAGACGTTCCAGATAATGTTCGAGGCTTTTTTCATTTTCTCCCATGCTTTTTCCGAAAAAGGCGCATCCTGCCCCTGCAAAGATTTCTTTTTCCTCCAAAGAGAGCCCCAGCCTTTTCTGCCACGCTTCGATCCGCTCCTGCCAGAGTTCCTGTCCGCATCCTCTTTCCTTCTTCTGTAATCCCTCACCCATCTCCTTGCAGATCTCATTCAGATACGGGTTTCTGCTGTGTATCGCATGTTCCAGCACTACCTCCATGGGATCCATCGTATACGCTGTTTCATTTACAATGTCTAAGAGCAGTTTCCGTATGTCATAAAGCAGCCGCAGATGATTTCTCAGATCCATTTGGATTTGAAATCCAAAACCAACGCTTGCCAGAAGAATCAACATACTTCCCAGCACTTTTAACATGTGATCCGCTCCATATGCTCGTCATAAACCTGCATTTTTCTCCTCCCGTTGGTCTCTTTTTCCAGAAAAATGAACCGCTGAAAAAGTCTTCGCTCCATCCACCGTTTCAGATACGGTTTTTCCGACAGTTCTTTCATATTCCCTGCATGGATCGTGCCAAGCACTCTGCTCCCACAGTTTAATGCCTGCTCTACCGCATAAAAATCTGACTCGGCTCCAAGTTCATCCACCGCAATGATCTGCGGTGACATGGAACGGATCAGAAGCTGCATTCCCTCTGCCTTTCCACAGCCGTCCATCACATCGGTTCTCGGTCCCATGTCATTCTGTGGCACACCGTGAAAACTTGCCGCAATCTCCGAGCGTTCATCCACCACACACACCTTCAGCCTGATCCCATATGCCTCCCCATTCGACAACGCACGGATGGAATCCCGCAAAAGTGTTGTTTTTCCGGCTCCCGGCATCGACAGGATCAACGTGTTATAAATGCTGTTCTTCTGCCGGATCAGCGGCAATATTTTCTTTGCGCATCCACACTTTTCGTGGGCAATCCGGATATTTAAGAACGTGATTGGACTGATCCCTGCAATTTTTCCATCCACCAGAACGGTCTGCCCTGCCACGCCAACCCGGTGTCCTCCCTCGATCGTGATATACCCCTGCTTAATCTCCTCTTTGTAGGCATACAGCGAATAATTGCTGATATAATTTAACATTTCCCGCAGATCAGCCTCGCTCGCATGGTACAGATCTTTTTCCCATCTTCTGTAGTCCTTTTCGCTACAGAACATTTGTTCTTTTTCTTTGCCGATCAGATAACAGTTATCGCTTCCATAGCAAAACTCGATTGGTTGTCCGACTCTCACCCGGATCTCCTCCAACCCGCTCTGCCATGTATCGTCCTGAAAAAATGTTCTCATATGTACCGGAAACAACAATCTTATTTCACACAAGGCGGCACCTCACTTTCTGTTCCATCCTCACGGAATTCTTTTTTAAGAAAAAAAAGCCATGGGAGTTTGTTTTCTCCCATGACTAATTCTATGACTTGTCTTTCTTTTTATGACTGTTATTCTATTCTTTTCTTACATTCTCTCCGGTGCAGAAAATCCTAATACATCGATACAGGTCTCAAGAACGGACTTTGTAAGCTCTAACAGACGGATGTATGATTTCTGGACTGTCTCATTCTCCTCGGACATGATCTTGGTTCCATGATAGAAACTGTTGAATGCATTGGCGAGGTCATAAATATAGGAACAGATCTTATGAGGTGCTGTCTCCTCAAAAGCGCTCTCCATCACTGCATTGAACTTGGAGAGCTCTAACATTAAATCTTTCTCGCTCTTAGAGTGCGCCGCCCCGATGACTGCACCGCTCTCATCTTTTCCAAGACCGTGATATTTGTTTAAGATCGATTTGATACGGACGATCGTATACAGGATGTATGGACCTGTATTTCCTTCAAAAGAAGTAAAGCGGTCAATATCAAAGATGTAATCTTTGCTTGCCTGATTGCTCAGATCACCGTATTTGATCGCTGCAAGTGCGACCATTTTTGCAGTGTTCTCTGCTTCCTCTGTGCTGATTCCAAGGTTCTCCTTTGTTTTCTGGTTCTCCTGGATTTTTGCAAGCATCTCCTCATTAATACCGGAGATCAGATGCTCTAAACGCATCACACCGCCATCGCGGGTCTTAAATGGTCTTCCGTCCTTGCCATTCATCGTACCAAAACCTAAAAACTTCAGTTCTGTTTCCGGTTTTACAATACCTGTTTTTCTCGCGCAGCGGAATACCTGTGTGAAATACAATTCCTGACGTTTATCCACAACATAAATAAGTTCATCCGGATTGTAATCTTTCATTCTCCATACCATCGTGGCAAGATCTGTCGTATTATAAAGAGAAGCTCCGTCTGATTTCAAGATCATGCATGGAGGGATCTCTTTCGTGTCAGTCTCCTCTTTGACATCCACGACAAGAGCACCGTCGCTGATATAGGCAAAGCCATCGTCCTTCATCTTCTGTACCATGTCCGGAATATATGGCTGTGCGTCAGACTCGCCCTTCCACAACTCAAAGGAAACATTTAAGTTTGCATAGTTTCTCTTTAAGTCTGTCACGGACACATTTAAAATATGTTTTAAAAGTGCCTGATAACCGCGTTTTCCATGCTGCAGTTCAAATGTCGCCTGCATGGCCGCTTCCTTATACGCCTCATCCTCTTTGGATTTCTTGCTGGCAGTCGGATAAATCTCCTCTAACTCAGAGATTGTAAATGGTGCCTCCTCCGGATACTCTCCGGTGTATGTGTCATCAAAATAAACCAGTTCCGGTCTTCTTTGCTTTAACTCTGTGATGATCAGTCCCATCTGAAGTCCCCAGTCACCCAGATGCACATCACCGATCACATTGTGTCCCATAAATTTGCCGATACGTTTCACGCTCTCACCGATGATCGCAGAACGCAGATGCCCTACATGGAGAGGTTTTGCAACGTTTGGTCCGCCATAGTCGATCATGATGGTCTTTGGCGCTTCTGTCTTTTCACATCCAAAACGTCCATCATCTTCCTGCATTTTTGCAACATAATCTGCAAGGTATGCCTCATCGATCTTCAGATTGAGGAAGCCCGGTTTTACAGATTCTGCCATCGCAAACATCGGGTTTACGGCAAGTTTTTCCACTACTTCGTCTGCAATCATAAATGGGGCTTTTTTGTATTCCTTGGCGGCTGCCATGGCGCCGTTACACTGATATTCACAAAGATCAGGTCTGTTCGATAAAGTAACCTTTGCATATTTTGCATCATATCCGCATTCTGTAAATGCTTTTGTCACTTCATCTGTGATCAAATCCAAGATTTTCTTCATAACTTTTTCCTTTCGTTCTCTCTTATAGATACTGCTAACTATATAGTTTACTTGCGTTTTCAGAAATCGTCAATATTTTCTTAAAAATTATTAAAATGCCATGAGAAAGAGAGTTTTATCTCTTTGACATGGCATTTTTATAACCTTCACATTTATTCATTCTTAAAAATAACATTTCTCATTTTTGCCAATGCATTCAATAAGATAGAGCCAAGAATACAGCAGCAGATCACTTCTCCCGCGCCGACGGTCAGCATGTAAAAAGGAATTGCGACATCATGTCCACCAACTTCCATCGCAAGTCCGTATCCATAACGCAATACAAATGGAATGATCACCATATTTGCGATCACCGGAGGAAGCGTGCACAAAAACTTATGTTTCCGCAGTAAATATGTTCCGACTGCACCGAGTAATGTTGCAAGGCTTCCGAACACGACATCATAAACCGCTGCCCCTGTCAGCAGATTGCTCAACAGACACCCGATCGCCAGTCCCGGAATCGCTGCCGGTGTAAAAAATGGTAAAATGGTAAGTGCTTCGGAAATTCGTACCTGAATGGCACCGGAAGCTAAGTTAAATGCACTGATAAAAATAGTCAGCACAACGTAGATCGCTGCGATCACTGCAGCCTGGGTAAGAAATAATACCTTTTTGTTTCTCATATGTTTTTCTCCTTTAGTTTTGTTTTTCGTCAGGAAGGTTCCGAACTGACGTTTGTTTTTGCAGAATTGTACCTCTGCATGAAAAAATCGTTGTGTTCCTCACACAACGATTTATAAACTATCATATTCTGCCTGCAATTGCAAGACTTTTTTATAATGGTTTCCATATGTTCCCATATTCCCTGCTGCTGTGCGGTATTCATAACACCAAGAAATTTTCCAATTTAAGCAAAAAAATTTTCCGCCAGCGTAATACTTCCGATATAAACCACAGGTCCTGTCATAAACACGCGGTCGTCCTCTGCAAATTCCACAAGCAGATCTCCGCCCTGCATATGAACCTGCACACGGTTTCCCACCAGTCCGAGTTTATGTGCTGCAGATGCCGCCGCACAGGCTCCCGTGCCTGACGCATATGTGTACCCGGCTCCCCGCTCATAGATTTCAATCTGAATATTTTCCCGGTCAACTACGTGACAGAGCTGCATATTGATCCGGTTTGGAAAATATTTTGAATTTTCCACATATGGTCCTAAATGCAACGCTTTATTCTTGCTGATTTCTTCCATCATCACGACACAGTTTGGGTTTCCCATGGACACGCAGGTGATATTGTAAAAATTATCACAGAAGAAAACGGATTCATTGATCATATCTCCCTCAAATCCTACTGCATGGATACTGTCTGCTCCAAATGCGGCATATCCCATATCGACTTTCATGCGCGATGCATCCTCATCTAAAAACTCCACCTGTACCGGTCCTGCCTTTGTCCAAAGCTCATAGCACTTTTCTTTCACATATCCGGCATCTTTCAGATACTTTGAAAAAATCCGGATGCCGTTGCCGCTTCTCTCAGCTTCACTTCCATCCGGATTAAAAATACGTACTTTTATTTTTTCATTCTCCAACACAGGACCAGATAAAATACCATCTGCTCCCACTCCGGTATTGCGCCTGCACAACAGCTGTATCTGCCGTTCCTGTAATAATTCACGGTTCTGATTCGGATCATAGATCAGATAATCATTCCCAAGACCGTGATACTTTTTTAATGTAACCAAAACGATCCCACCATCGCCTGTTCTTACTATTACATTATGTGGCAGACTACAAAATGTGCATCTGCCCGCAACCCTGCCAAAACAGCTTCAGGATTCCTATCCCTCATGCTGCTCATGTTCGATCAGGTTCTGTAATCTGTCATCTTTCTCATGCAGGATCTGTTGGATTTTTGTCTGTGACACTTCATCGATTGCCTCGATCTCTGCCTGTTTTAACTCTGACTCTTCGTCATAGACATGATTTTCCTGTGGATATATGCCGACGGCATGTTCCCGCTCTTTTTCTTCCTCTTCGCCGCCAATTGCTTCCGGGGAACCATAGGAAACATTCCAGTATTTTATGATACTTCTTTTCATTTTTTCCTGTCTGTTCTTCTCATCGATCAAATCTTTCATATATGCACCAGCCTCTTGTTGTATTCTTCGTATCCCATTTGATTCTGCTTTTTTTAAACAATCCGTCTCTACTGAAACGATTTTCTTACCGTGTATAGTATAGCATTTTTTTCCAATAAAAAAAAGTTTCTTTCTGTATAATTTTTTCTTAAATGCCACATCCTCATTAATAGCATCCGACATCGACAGACCTCGGAGCTGATCCTGATTTTAGAAAAGACCGGAGGATAGCAACATGCCTGCATATAAAGTAGAAATCTGTGGCGTCAATACCGCCAAACTCCCAATTTTAAAAGAAACCGAAAAAGAAGCCCTGTTTGCACGGATCCGGCAGGGCGATCAGGAAGCCAGAGAGATGTATATCAAAGGCAACCTGCGCCTTGTGTTAAGTGTGATCAAGCGGTTCTCCGGCAGCCATGAAAATCTTGATGACCTGTTCCAGATCGGCTGTATCGGACTGATCAAATCCATTGACAACTTTAATCCAGATCTGCAGGTAAAATTTTCCACTTATGCGGTACCTATGATCATCGGGGAGATCCGCAGATATCTGCGTGACAACAACAGTATCCGTGTGAGCCGCTCCCTCCGCGACACTGCCTACAAAGCGATCCATGCCAAGGAAGTTCTGTCCAAAAATTCATTTAAGGAACCTACACTGCAGGAAATCGCAGAGGAATCCGGGGTTGCCGCAGAAGACATTTTATACGCACTGGATGCGATCCAGAGTCCGGTAAGCCTCTATGATCCGGTCTACACCGATGGGGGCGATACCCTCTATGTCATGGATCAGATCAGTGATAAGAAAAATAAAGAAGAAAACTGGGTGGAAAAGCTCTCTCTAAGTGATGCCATGAACCACCTGTCAGAACGCGAAAACTTCATTATCAACCTCCGCTTTTTTGAAGGAAAAACACAGATGGAAGTGGCGGATGAGATCCATATTTCCCAGGCACAGGTCAGCCGTCTGGAAAAGTCTGCATTGAAAACCATCCGCCAATATCTTACCCTATAATATTATCTCGACCATTTATCACATAATGCATTAATCTGATCTGCAAATTTTGCAAGTTCCTTGTTCGGCAGACCCTCGCACTTATTAATAACCTCAAGCAGCCTCTGTCCTGCCGCAAGAAGTCTTGCAAATACGTTGCTGGAAGCTTTTGATGATCCTTTTTTCTTCTTCTCAATCATCTCTCTGCTTCCGTCCGCAATCTGCTCTCCCGTCACAAGGTCGAATATATCACCGCTATATGGTGCGTAAGCGTCATATCCATATACATCATGCACATGTGCCGCAAAATTCTCCGTCACTTTGTCGTCCCCATGTACAATAAACACTTTTTTCGGTGGTGTCTCAAATGCCCCAATCCACTTTGTCAGATTATTCCGGTCTGCGTGACCGCTGATTCCCGGAAGATTCTCAATCTTCGCATGTACCTCGATGGTCTCACCAAAAAGCTTTACCTGCTTTGCCCCATTTAAAAGAGAATTTCCAAGTGTTCCGGGAACCTGATAACCAACAAATAAAATCGTGGAATCCTTTCGCCAGAGGTTGTGTTTTAAATGGTGGCGGATACGTCCTGCCTCACACATACCGGATGCGGAAATAATAACTTTCGGCTGCTCGTCGAAATTGATCATCTTGGATTCATCACTCGTGATCGCCATGCGCAGTCCCGGAAAACCGATTGGGTTAATTCCCTGATGCACAAGATCCAACGCTTCCTCGCTGAAACAGTCCTCCACGTTCTTATTAAAGATCGTAGTTGCCTCCACTGCCAGCGGACTATCGACAAACACCGGGAAATTTTCAAACTCCGGCAACAGATGTTCCGTCTTGATCCTTCGGATAAAGTAAAGCATCTCCTGCGTTCTTCCTACGGAAAATGCAGGGATCACAAGATTTCCACCTCTTGTAAAGGTATCCTTCAATACCCCTGCAAGTGCGACTGCATAGTCCGGCGGTGTCTCATGCTCTTTGTCACCGTACGTGGACTCCATTACAACATAATCCGCGTCTTTGATATACTGTGGATCTTTGATCAGTGGACGATTGCCGTTTCCGATATCCCCCGAAAATACAACTTTGACTTCTTCATCGTCCTCTCTGATCCACATCTCAATGCTGGACGAGCCAAGCAGATGTCCTGCGTCCACAAACCGTACCTTTAATCCGTCACAGATCTCCACAATGCTGTTATATTCACACGGCACAAAGTGTGTCAGCACCCCCATTGCGTCATTCATATCGTACATTGGTACCACTTCCGGTTTTCCGGCCCGTTTTGCTTTCCGGTTTCTCCATTCTGCCTCAAACATCTGGATATGTGCGCTGTCTTTTAACATGATATTACAGAGCTGCGTTGTTGCCTCTGTCGCAAAAATCTGTCCCCGGAATCCATGATTATACAATAGTGGCAGCAGACCGGAATGATCAATGTGTGCGTGTGTCACGAACACATAATCCACCGCTGCTGCATTCACCGGAATCTCCTGATTCACATACAGATCCGGTCCCTGCTCCATACCACAATCCACCAGTACATGTTTATCCCCGAATGTTACATAATGACAGCTTCCTGTCACCTCATGCGCTGCACCCAAAAATTCTATCTGCATCTGTCCTTCCCCCTGTCTGTAAATTCCAGTCCGTTTTCATCTGATCCCCATGCAGCCATCTGCTGCATGTTGTCTCATCTGTCCACTGTCTGTTCCCATTGTCAAATAGTTCAACTTCTCCTTTAATTTATAACACAATTATACTCCTGTTATTCAAATCGTACAATTTCTTTTTTCAATCTTCCCATAATTTTTTTCTCAAGTCTTGAGATATAGGACTGGGAGATTCCAAGCATATCTGCCACTTCCTTCTGGGTCTTCTCCTCCCCGTCAGAAGTATTCAGTCCGAACCTCAGTTCGATGATCATCCGTTCCCTTCCAGACAGCTTTTCGATCGCAGTCTTTAACAGTTTCCGCTCTACATCCGTTTCCATGTCTTTCCCCACGACATCCTCATCCGTCCCCAGAATATCCGATAAGAGCAGTTCATTTCCATCCCAGTCCACATTTAACGGTTCATCGATGGACACCTCCAGTTTTGTCTTGCTGTTTCTCCTCAGATACATTAAAATCTCATTTTCAATGCAGCGCGATGCGTAAGTGGCCAATTTAATATTTTTGTCCGGATTAAAGGTATTGATCCCTTTGATGAGACCGATCGTTCCTATGGAGATAAGATCCTCCACTCCGACCCCTGTGTTATCAAACTTTTTTGCTATGTATACAACCAGCCGCAGGTTGTGTTCGATCAGCTCCTTTCTCGCCCGCTCTGCATGCACACCATCGAGCATCCGGATACAGTATGCTTCCCGCTCTCCCTCCAACGGTGGCGGCAAAATCTCTGCACCTCCAATATAGTGCACCTCATCTTCCTTTCGCAAAAAAAGGCTGCAAATCCCGGACAGAAAATGAACCTTTTCATATCTTGGCAGTACAAGTCTCATGATCATGTTTTGTTCCTCTTTCCTGACACTCCAGCATAGATGCATGAAGAATCATATCATATTCTTTTCCTTCCAATAATCCTTCATTTGCAATTCCAACCGTTGCCGGTCTTATCTCGACTTTGTGCCTTCCATTCTGAATTTTTATGCATGTGATCTCTGTCACCGGCAAAAGCCCCTCCTTCTGCCCCAGGGAACAATAAGGGATAAAATGTACCCTGTCCTTTTTCGGATTTAAGATCTTTGCGGCCATATGTCTGCTTAAGATGCACACCGGTCTGTGATTGTACGGATCGCGCAGCTGGTTTCCACTGTCCCAGTACCCCATAATCTCCATCGCATGCCCCCGATGTACTAATATCACCGGAAAAAGCTGGTTTCCAAACTGTTTTCTGCGCCCGAGATACCATGTGGCCACCGACAGCACCAGCGCCGCAATGACCGCCTGAATCCAGAAAAATGTCATTCCCGCTGCACTGTTTTTCAACAATTCCATAACCCCGCCAAGAAAAAGGACCATCAGATATATGACTGCCCAGTTTTCCAAAAACTCACGCCACGAACTTTTTCCAAAACACAGGACGACCATTCCTGTATTGAGCAGGAAGTGAATCAGGATCGCCTTGCAAAAAGGCTCCGTAACGGTCAATGTAATGATCAGAGTTCCTATGGATGACAGAAATGCAATAAACCACAGTCTTCTTCCCTTTACCCTGCGTCGCAAAAGACAATTTGCGCCTGCAAGCGCAATAAAATCCATCCACAGATTCTGTAACAGATAAACATCTGCATAAAAAATATATATTTGGAACCACTCCCTCCTTTTCCTTCTCCATAGTCACATTATATTTTTTTAGAACCATCTTTTTTGTCAAAACACTCCCTCTACTTTCAGAAGTTCATCCAGTTTTTCTGACAAAAAAAGACCGTTACATGAAAACCTTATGATCTTCATGTAACGATCCTGTCATCTTCTTATGTAATTATCTTCTGGAATTCTTAAGGAAATCCGGAATCTTGATATCCATCTGCTGTACAGAGCTTTCTGGCTGGCGTGGTTTCTGAATACCAGAGAAAGTTGGTGCCGGGTTTGGCTGTACCGGAGCTGTATAACCAGCCTGTGCTGCTGGTCTTGGTGTTACAGGTGCTGTCGGTCTTGGAACAGTTCCCATGTTCTGATACTGCATCTTAGGAACAATTTTGCTTGCCGCGTTTGCACCGGCAGTCTCAAGTCCTGTTGCAATAACCGTAATGGTTGCCTCATCTGTCATAGACTCATCAAACTTCGCACCGAAGATAATATTGGCATCATCTCCTGCAAGATCCTGTACATAGCTTGCTGCATCATTTGCATCCATCAAGGAGATATCTCCGGAAATATTAATAATAACGTGTGTTGCACCGTTAATAGTTGTCTCAAGCAATGGGCTGGCAACTGCAAGTTTTACAGCTTCGATCGCCTTGTCGTCTCCCTTGGCAGAACCAATACCGATATGTGCAAGTCCCTTGTCCTTCATAACGGTGGAAACATCCGCAAAGTCAAGGTTAATGAGTGCAGGTAAATTGATAAGGTCTGTGATTCCCTGTACTGCCTGCTGTAATACTTCATCTGCCTTCTTCAATGCATCCGGCATTGTAGTACGTCTGTCTACGATCTCTAATAATTTATCATTTGGAATGACAATCAGTGTATCTACGCTCTCTTTTAAACGTTCAATACCACCGGTTGCGTTCAACATACGCTGTTTTGCTTCGAATTTGAAAGGTTTTGTAACAACACCTACGGTTAAGATTCCCTGCTCTTTTGCGATCTTGGCAACGACTGGTGCTGCACCTGTACCGGTTCCGCCACCCATACCACAGGTAACGAAAACCATGTCTGCACCTTTCACTGCAGCCGATAATTCCTCTGCACTCTCTTCCGCTGCTTTCTGTCCAACCTCAGGCTGTGCTCCTGCACCAAGCCCTTTGGTAAGCTTCTCGCCGATCTGGATCAATGTCGGTGCCTTACATAACTGTAATGCCTGCTTATCTGTGTTGATACCAACAAACTCAACACCACCAATATTTTCATCGATCATTCTATTTACAGCATTATTGCCAGCTCCTCCAACTCCGATCACGATAATTTTTGCACTGGCATCTGCTTCTGTTGTTCTAATTTCCAGCAAGGTAGTTCCTCCTTCATATCTCCCTATATTTATGTCAAATATGATAACCAGACAAACTTATTTCTACTTTGTTTAGTTATCTACTCTCAAAATCATACTATATTTTGCGTTTTTTAACTCTTATAATCTATAATATAATTTTTCCTACAACAAATCAACCGCTTTTTCAAAAAAAATCAAGTTTTTTTACGGTTTTTATTGTTCCACTGGCGGCATATCCTCCGCCGGTGCATTTTCGGCTGGCTGCTGCTCTTCGGCCGGTGTATTCTCTGCCGGCACATCCTGTGCAGGTTGTTCTTCCGCTGGTGTATCTGCCGACGGCTCCTCAGAAGGCTCTTCTGTCGTCTCCTCTTCTGTTTCCGATTGTTCTTCTGCCCTGTCCCAGATAATGTCGGTGGTCTCCGGTGTCCATGTCTCTAAATGGAGTGTGCCGCTAAGTCCGTCAAGCTGTGGCAAAATAATGGATAACCTCACAACTTTCTGCGACAGGTTGTCCTCAGAACCAATTTTCACCTGAATTGTTCCATAGTAAAGCACCGGCTCCATGTTACTGTCATACTGGATCTCATCCGGGAGCAGATTATATTTTTTCAAAGTCTGTGTCAGGTTCAGTAAATCCCGCAAAATATCACTGTTCTCTAATTGCAGTTTCTCATAAAGTACCACTTCCTCACAGGAGATTCCTGTGATCTTTGGCACACCGTCAATCACTTCCGTAGATGTCTCGACTACAAATCCATCTTTGTCAAAATAAGCATTCTGACCAATGGAATTAATATAAAGATAGCCGAGCATTCCTTTTTCGTAAACTTTAATATGTACGGTATGGGGATTGTCCAGTGAAACCTCCATCGTATCTACAAACGGAACTTCCCCGATATCCACAAATCTGTATTTCAGATCTACATACAGGGAATTCCAGGAATATTCATCATTCAGCACCATGTTTTCAATCTGTGTGGAGCTGTACAGTTCATTTCCCTCCACGACAACGTTTTCCACGGTAAAAACATTCATGACAATGAAAACGCCCGCTGCGATAAGCAGAATCAATATCAACAGGATGTACAATCCTATCTTTCTGCGCTTTTTTCTTCTTCTCTCTTCTTTTATCATATTTAATTAACCTCAAATTTAATTCCCTTTGCCACGGAAAGCGCAAGCCCCATCTCTGCAAGCAGGAATAAAACCGAAGTACCTCCATAACTGATAAACGGCAGTGAAATACCGGTATTCGGGATCGTATTGGTCACAACCGCAATATTTAAAATAACCTGGATGGACAAATGCGCCATAATACCAACCACGACCAGCGCCCCATAAAGGTCTGACGCATTATTGGCAATGATCATAAATCTCCAGATCATCAGCAGAAACAATAAGATCACGCACACCGCGCCAAAAAGTCCAAGTTCCTCACAGATAACAGAGAAAATCATATCATTCTGCGCCTCAGGAATAAATCCCAGCTTCTGCATACTCTCGCCAAGCCCTTTTCCAAATAAACCGCCGGAACCGATCGCATACAGTCCCTGTAAGGTCTGATAACCCTTCTCGTAGGCTTCCGGATTCAGCCAGATCTTGATACGATCCATCCGGTATGCCTCAAAACTGATGAAAACAACACCTACCACACCGACTGCCGCTGCCATCAACACAAAGTGGGAATACTTCGGACTGGCAACAAACAACATACAGACTGCAATTCCAAGTATAATGATCGCTGTACTTAAGTTATTGTAGGCGACCACTGCAACGATTGGAAGCACAATTGCCATTATCTTGACAAGGCTCATGAACTCTCCCATCTTCTGTGGTGTCTTATAAATAACCGTTGCCAGAAAAATAATAACCGCAAACTTGGCAAACTCTGACGGCTGGAAAGATAACGGCCCGATTTTTAACCATCTCGCCTGACCGTTTGCCTCTGTACCAATAAAAATAACGGCGGTACAGAGCACGATAGCTGCCAGATACGCCATGGAACTCACCTTCATCCAGAACCGATATGGGATCTTAGATACGATATACATACCCACGATCCCCAGTCCTGTTGCAAACAACTGTTTTTTCACAAAATAGGAAGCATCCCCAAACTTATTGGAACCTGCATAGGAACTGGTACTGTACAACATGACCAATCCAAAACACAAAAGAAAAATGATCAGAAACAAAAGACTGTAATCGAAATATTTAATTGGCTTTTTTTTCTTTTCCGTCTGCTGACCTCTTGCCATTCCAATTCCTCATTTCTTATTTACTGCACGTCATGCCATTATGCCTGACATTTTTTATTCTGCCAGATTGCGCACGTATTCCTTAAAAATGCGTCCGCGCTCCTCATAGTTTGCGAACATGCCCCAGCTTGCACATGCAGGGGAAAGCAATACCGCATCCCCGCTCACTGCGTTTGCATAACAGGTGTCAATTGCCTCCTCAAATGTATCACAGAGTATGACATCCTCAAAGCCATGTTTCTTCGCACATTCCGCAATCTTTTCCTTCGTCTGACCGATCAGCACGAGTTTCTTCACCTTGCCGTCAAAACTCTCAATCCACTCATCATATTCAGACTGTTTGTCATAACCTCCACCGATCAACAGTGTCGGACGGTTCATCGCGCGGATTCCCTGGATTGCCGCATCCGGGTTTGTTCCCTTGGAATCATTGTAAAACTTCACGCCGCGTTTTTCTGTCACATACTCAATTCTATGCTCGACTGCCTGGAAACGTTTCAGCACTTCCACAATTTTATCCATCGGTACGCCAAAGCTTACCGACATTCCGACTGCCGCCATGACATTCTCATAATTGTGTTTTCCTAAAATATTCAGCTCATTTACATTGATCACTTTTGTGTCCGTTGTGCCGTCTGCATAAAAAATATCTTCTCCGTCCAGATAAAGTCCCTTTTCCAGTCTGCGCTTGCTGCTGAAAAATACAACTTTTGTCTGAAGTGTCTCGCCAAACCTGCGCAGCACTTCATCCTCATAATTCAACACACAGGTATCCCCGGCGGTCTGATTCTTTGTAATGCTCTCTTTTGTCTCGATATAACATTCCATCGTATGATGACGGTTCAGATGATCCGGTGTGATATTTAAAATAGCTGTCACTTCCGGCGCAAACTCATGTGTTGTCTCTAACTGGAAGCTGCTGATCTCTGCGACTGTCACAGTATCCTCTGTCGTGTTTGCCGCTACCGATGTGTATGGGATTCCAATATTGCCGACCACTTTCACATCATCGAAATAATTCGCCATGATCTCACCCACAAGCGAAGTTGTCGTAGTTTTTCCGTTTGTTCCGGTAATTGCAATAATTCTTCCTTTTGCAAAATGATAGGCAAGTTCAATTTCGCCCCAGATTGGAATCTGTCTGTTTCGAAGTTCATTGACCATCGGAAGGTCTGTCGGCACGCCCGGACTTAACACAACAAGATCAATGCGCGCCATATCTTCCGGTGCAAGTTCTCCCAAAAGGATCTCTGCTCCGGCAAATACCGGATTTTTCTCGATCAATGCTGTCACATCTAAATCTTTATTTCCATCAAAAAGTACAAATGTGATTCCTTTTTTTCTGAGCAGTTCTGCGGCTGCAACTCCGCTTTTTCCAGAACCTACTACTAACACTCTTTTTCCTTCTAAATTCATCGTCTTATCCTTCCAATCTCCTGTCCGAATCCGGCAGGTCATTTTGCAATTTTCCAATGCGATTTATAAGCCTAATAATGCAAGCATGCAAAGCAGTGCTGTCACGATTGCAAACACTGCGACAACTCTCGTCTCTGACCATCCACCAAGCTCAAAATGATGATGGAGCGGAGCCATTCTGAAAATCCGCTTTCCAACACCTGTTTTTTTCTTAGTGTATTTAAAATAAGTAACCTGAACCATAACAGATATGACTTCTGCCAGATAAATCAGTCCAACGATCAGGATATATAATGGCATCTGGAGCATATAGGCAGTTGCCACAACAAAGCCGCCCAGTGCCAGGGAACCGGTATCTCCCATGAAAACACTTGCCGGATACACATTAAATAATAAGAATCCAAGCAAGGCTCCTGCTACTGCACAGGTGATTGGTGCAATCCCTGCATTCGTTCCGATTGCCACAACGGAGAAAAAGGTTGCAACCATAATGGTAACACTTGACACAAGGCCATCCACACCATCGGTAAAATTCACACCGTTTACGGTTCCGATCACTGCAAAATAAAGTAATGGAATCGCAAGCCATCCGATATTTAAGTACTTTCCGCCGGAAAATGGGATCAACATAGTAAGTTCAATTCCGGAATAACGCACCATGTAAACTGCAAATACTGTTGTCACAATAAACTGTAAGATCATCTTCTGCCACGGGAGCAATCCGTCTGATCTGCGGAGCACTACCTTCAGATAATCATCCAGAAAACCGATCACACCGAATCCTACGGTCATAAAAAGGATTGGGATAATTCTCGGATAATCTTTGACATAAAACAGGGAGGTAATGATAATACTTGCCAGTATCATAAGTCCACCCATAGTCGGGGTTCCATTTTTCTTCAAATGGGATTCCAACTCTTTACGCTCCGTCTGCCCCACCTTTAACCGTTTCAAAAAGGGGATCACGATCGGTCCTAAAATTGCACTGATTGCAAAAGAAATCAAAACTGGTATCACTATTTCATAATCCATGACTAAACACCTCTTGTATTTTTTCTAACGTTCAATTCGCCTAACTAGTATACGTTATTTCATCTCATTTATCAAGGTAAGGCAAAATGTTTTCGAATATTTCCTTCGCCACAGGAGCAGCGATCGTTCCGCCGTAATAAATCCCCTGCGGATTGTTAATAACAACAAGCACAAGCACCTGCGGATTGTCAGCGGGCGCAAATCCGAGAAACGATGAAATGTATTTATGGTCGCTTCTTGGAAGTGTCTGTGAGGTTGCTGTCTTTCCGCCGATGGAAAAGCCCTCAATTTTGGCATTTTTTCCGGTTCCCTCTGACACCACTTTCTCCAGCAGATAGCGCATCGTTTCCGAAGTTTCTGCTGTGCAGATATTCTCATGCGTTTCATAGGAGAACGTTTTTACTGTATTTCCGTCCGCATCCTGCACGCTTACGCCAAAATGTGGTGTCACGCGCGTTCCCCCATTAATAATAGAAGATACCGTCGTGACAAGCTGGATGGGGGTAATCTGAAACGACTGCCCAAACGAGATTGTCGCAAGTTCCACCGGTCCAATATTTTCCGTCTTATGCATGATTGTTCCCGCTTCCCCCGGAAGATCAATATTCGTTTTGGATAACAGCCCGAACTGTTTGAAGTAACCGACAAAGTTCTCCGCGCCTAACCGCTCGCCAAGTTCCATAAAAACCGGGTTGCAAGTGTTCGTTTTAAGTAGTCTTTATAAAGTCTCCCTGCCTTTTTTACTGGTTTTATATGCTTTTTCTATTAGTTTTTTGGTACTTTTAACTTTTTATCTGCCAATAACAATCTTCATGACTGAATCCTTTTTTCACATATTCTATTTTTCCACTTTGTCTTAAGTCTTTGATAATTGACCATGTGTATGTATATTTTTGTCCTATTATCTCTGCAAACTCCGGAATCGTTCTATGTCCATTTTTACTGATTTCTTCCAGTATCCTCAATGTGTTCTCTTCTCTTCTTTGCTTTACTATATTTTTTCTATAATAAACCAGACGAAACTGATACTGTTCATCAGAGTATAAATACTGTACAATCGGAAACTTTCCTGCCATTGCTTTCTTATTTACCATGACTTCTAATTTACCGGATGGATACACTAAAATCTTTTCTATACAACCTATAATAAGATCACTTATTGCATCTTTCTCAAAGGCTTTCTTTTTCATGCTTTCTCTGATTTCTATAAGCCTTTCTTCTTTATTTTTATAGATATCTACCTGCTTCTCTAATTCAGCTTTTTTATCCTCAAGGCTATTGATTGTTTCAGTAAGCTTTTTGTTATATATTTGAAAGTCTGCATCAGATATTACATTTTTTAATAATTTATCAAATAAGTTGTTTTTAAACTGATACTGCTGGTTCAGTTCTTTCTCAACTTCCTCCCTATCCCTCTCTAAGCTGCTTCCAGATAAACCCTGCTCTATCTTTTTTATTATCTTCTCTATTAAACCGTCTGTTATTGTTCCATACAAGTCCTGATATTTTTCTGACACTGTATCTCTCAACTGTTTTCTAAGTTCATTTTCTTCTATAATGATATTATGACAACCCTCTGCTCCACTCATAATCCCGGTAGAACACTTCCAGTTCTCAAGCACTCTTGTTTTACATGATTTACAAGGATATCTGTAATACGCTTTTCCACACTTTGAACAGATTATTTTACCACTCCAAAAATGTTTTCCTTTCATGGATATGTCCTTATCATAATACATACTTCTTGAATCCAAGATGTCTATAATTCTTTGATGATACTCTTTTGATAAAATAGGTGTTATTACATTTTCCCTGTATATCCACTGATTCTCCGGTACTTTCTGCCTATCCTTTGTATAAAAATCTGTTTTTTCTTTATTAAACACTGCATCTCCATGAAGCAGTGGTGATCTTATGACCTTCTTCCATGCAGTGCCGGATATTTTATGCGGCAACTGTGGTTTTGTTCCATATGTAGGCTTACTCAATACTCCATTCCCATACATGATATTTGCGATTGTATAAAAGCCTTTTCCTTCTTCTACCAGCCTGCATACCTCTCTTATATTCTCTGCTTCATTCTCATTCACAGTAAACCATATTTTCTTATGCCCCCTGCTGTCTAACTCCACGTTCCTATCCCACCCATAGATTGGTCTTGTTATATTTAAACAATCCTGTCCTTCATATGTCGTCTGACGCCTGTTATGACTATGGATCGCTTTGCTTGATTTCTTCTCTGATTCATACTCGTCTAACATAGCCTGTACATCATGCTTCATTCCATTTTCTTTTTGATTGAAAATCTCATCATCCATGTAAAAATATAAAATCTTATGATATTTATTAATTGCCCTTTTTAATAAATGCCACTCTGCCTGATCCCTCATCATTCTGTCCTGGCTCTTTATCATTAAAATATCAAACTTATCATTTGCCATGTCTGTCAACATTTGTTGATAGTATTCCCTATTTTTAATGGATGTGCCGGATTCTGTTTCTATATATTGAAAAGCAAGTTCCAAGCCACTCTCTTCTACTATCTGTCTTGATTCTATAACTTGATGTTCTATGGCTTCTAACTGTGCCAGCTTCTCTGTTGATACTCTGTTATAGATTGCTACTCTTGTTCCAGATGGAAATAAGAGTAATTTTGTCCTGTACCCTAAAAATTTATTTACCTGTTCCATACTGTTTCCCTATATCTTTGTTTACGATCTCTTTATACTCTGCCTCTGTAATTACCTTATCTTCCATGAGCATGTATAAAATATTGGTGATAAGCTCTGTTTCTGCTGCCTTTGCAATTGCAGGTGCTTTTAAACCGGATACCTGCAAACAACCTTTTCTTTCCTCTTTCCTTATTTTTTCCATATGCTTATCCTCCTAGGGAGTTTAAACATTTTATGTATTGGAACGCTGACTAATGCCTGTGTCAAGGCATTTTTATACATATTCATCCGTAGATATTTATGCATCCTATTGTCCTCCTTAAAATTAAGATGCCTTTCATACGGACACGTTGTTGAGTCAGTATGATATGGTTTTTAAGGGGATGTTCTCTTCATTTATCTGCATGTGTTTAAGGGGATTTTTTATTTATCTGCCTGTGTGATTTTTTATCTCTTACTAAACTATTTTTATCTTTCATTTCTTTATAATGTAGTTTGTTTTTTCAGTTTTTATTGAAAATTGTACTCTTCTTATGTTTTTTGTATTTTTATGCTTGATTTGATTTGTTTGTTTGTATTTTTATGCATTGTGGTTTTTAGGATTGTGATTTTGTTGTATGAATTAGATTGCATGGGATGTAAGTGCTATGGGTATATTCTTCATTGCTTTTTCAGATATTTTGTTTTGCTCTTGAAAATTTTTTTATAGGATATGCTTTGATTGTCATTTTTGATGGGATGGGTCTTGATAAACTGCTTTCTATGCTTTTAAACTATTCTGCTTTTCTTCCAGTCCGGCTACTGCCTTTTCTTTCTCTTCTTCCTGCTTCTTTCCCCTAAAATCCTTTGTTTTTTACCACTTTTAACCATTTTTTCAACCTTTTTATATCTTTTACCCACTTATAATTTTGAACCCTTATTTTTCTAATTTTATTTATAATTTTTCATCTTCCATTTTCTAAATTTGCTCAATTGTTATTTTTTCCACTGCTATCCTTATATTCTCTTCTCTGTCTTTTACTATTGAATTTCTTTGATTTGATACCTACTGCTCTTGATTTTTCTACTATGCTTTTATCAGTACATTTACCGGATGAGCAGATTGGATGTTAAATCCTCTCAACTAGTCCTTGAAATGATAGAAAATATATGTAGGCATAAAAATAGCAGGTGTTTTTTCTTTGCTACTGCTCTGATAAACCACCTGCTTTGTCTCAATTTTTTATATATGCCACATATATCTGAATTAACTGCGTTTCCTTGAAGGTTTTAAGATTCCCCAACGATAAGCCATTGCCTTTGTCATAAGATCTAATGTTTTGAAATCTGCCAGTAACTGTCCGTCATGCGGCAAATAGATCATTGACTTTAATTCTCCCTGCTCATTAAATACATAATACAGTCCATTACTCTGAAATACATTCATGTTGTTCATTAACATTGTTCTTTCCTCCTGTTTTCATTGCTTTTTCATTTTTATAGCTGTTTTTATTGTTTCAATCTATTGTGTTTTACTGCAACTTTTCTGTGTTGCCAAACCATCCCAAAATTCCCCTAAACTTCCTACTAAGACTTTCAGATAATACTTTGTATACACTTCCTGCATCTTTTTCTCTAACCATATATTCTGTTCTTTTGTTGCATGAGGACTACGCCATGCCATAAGCACGATTTCCTGCCTTGCCCTCCCTTTTCCACTTGCCGGCTTTATTGCCTGTTTACTCTGTAACCCTAAATATCCTTTGTCATTAAATATTAATTCGAACGCTCTGTTACACATTGCCCTCTCCTCTCTTTCTTTAAAAAATTAATTTGTTTGATAACCAAACTATTGTTGATTTTTATGTATTTATTATGAATTGATAATGCTTATATAAATTGATGGAATGATGATTGCAGTGCATAAAGAAAAGCCACACTTTGTTGTGTGACTTTTCTTGGAATAAGGGGTATGGGATTAATTGGTTAATGCTGTGTTATTAAACATATTAGTTCCTACTGTTACATTATTGTCAGTTAATGCTGTTGTCAGTGCTGATTTGCTTGTGTAGGTCTGTCCTTTATAGGTTACAGATGCTAAATTTGTACAATCACCAAATGCATAACTGTCAATGCTTGTTACTCTATTTGGTATTATAATTGAGTTTAAGCCGGTACAATTTCTAAATGCATCTTGTTTAATACTTGTTACGCTGTCTGGTATTGTGATTGAGGTTAAGCTAGAACAACTAGAAAATGCAGCCAGCTCAATGCTTGTTACGCTGTCTGGTATTGTGATTGAGATTAAACCAGTACAATGAGAAAATGTATATCTGTCAATGCTTGTTACACTGTCTGGTATTGTGATTGAGGTTAAACCAGTACAACTTTCAAATGCGGTATAAGCAATGGTTGTCACACTGTTTGGGATTGTAATTGAGGTTAAGCCAGTACAATCTTTAAATGCATTACCTCCTATCTCAACTACCTTATGCTTTGTTCCATCTGAATCTGTAACATACTCTGGAATCTCAACATCTCCAGTAGTTGCAATTCCATATGTTGCAAGATTGCTACTGGTAAGTGTGATGTCTGCGCCTATTACCTCTTGAGCTTTGCTTATAGTGAAACTGATAGAACCACTCCAATCTCCTGCTGTTAAATCATTGGCTGTGATTGTTCCTGTTGCTGATGCTCCATCTGCTTGATTTACTTCTGTTGAATTAAACTTTGTTTTTGTCTGTTCTATATTTCCTGTGACTGCATCTTTTCCATCTGCGTCATTTAAAGTTATTGTACTGTCTGGTATTATTGCAATTGCCTCATTTCCCTTGATATCTCCTTGGACTTTTACATCATATGTTGCTTCTTTAGATGTATTTAAGGCAATATTCTTTGGAATCGTTACTGTAAAGCTACTGTCTTGTGTATAGGTTACAGTAGTCTGCTTTGTACCTGCCTCTGTTGTTGTTTGTACATCATCTGCTGCAAATGCAGGAGAGATGGTTGTCACTGCCATTAGCATGGCTGTTAAGACTGTTAAACTTATTTTGCGCGCTCTTTTAATCATTTTTTCTTTCTCCTTTAAAATTTAAAATTGCTTTTTCTTAACATACCAATGCTCTCGACTTTTCTTGATTACCAATGATACATGCATTTATTATCTGCTAACTAGTTCTTTCTCTATCTTCTGCTTTTTATTCTTATTAACTAGTTCTTATAAAAAAGAAAAGTGCTTGCCAGATGATTCTGACAAACACTTTCCTACTACTCTACTCCTCATTTTTTAGAAACCAGATAATTACTTTGATTATTTGCTTTTGTATCCAAATTACACATGCAAGTGCTAAGAATAACATTGCTATATTAAATAAAAATTCTTCTAACATCATTTTGTCTTTCCCCTTTCTTATTTTTTAGTGTAGGGATAGTAACGCTCTTTACAGTGAATTGCAAGCCTTTTCTTCTATAAGCACTGTCATCTTACTATTTACTTCACTTTCAGTTTTTATATAGTATATATATAATTTTAATGATGATTTTTTTGTTATCTATTTTCTTTTTTAATGCCTTACATGGTTAATTTATGCTATAATCTGCTTAGATTCTGTTAGGGGGATTCTTTTTATGGCTGATCATTTTAAGCTGGAGATTGGTGCATCCGGTACTAAGATTACTACTTTCACTAATGTTGATGACAATTTTGCTGAAAATTTCAGAGATATGCTTCAAGCTGGAAAAGAAGCTAAAAATTTAAAATTGACTGATGATTTCTCTCCTGCACTTCAACAACTTAAAGTGTCTATAAACCAAGATTCTAGTCCTTCAGAAGATAATACTGCTCTTTCAGAATCTTCTAATGAATCTAAAAGCAAATATTTTAAGGCAAACTATACTCAACGCCTTTCTACCAGAAGACGCACGTTCCGGGAACTTTCTTATAATAATTTTAAAGTTCCTAATGTCTGTTTCATTACTCTTACTTTTGATCCTAATAAAAGTAATACTGATTGGACTGTTATTGACAATTGTCATAAAGAATTTAAAAAGTTCATCCAACGCATTAAACGCAAGTTTTCTGATTTTATATATATTGCAACTTTTTCTAGGATGAAAAATGCTAACTGGCATTATCATATTATCTGTAATTTGCCTTTAGATGTTACTAATGTAGAAATACAACCTATCTGGGGGCTTGGTATGACTTCTACCGAAGGTGTTGAAAAACACAGCCGTTTTGATACTGTTGTAAGCTATTGCATCACTAATATGGATGAAGTTGCTGTCAGTGATTTATGTGGTCAAAAAGGTTATATGTATTCCAAAGGCTTACGCAGGAATGTTGTTTTAACTTCTTGGTCTAATCCTACAAAAGCTTATGCGTGCCTTGCACAGCTTCTTGAAAAAAATAAACAATATCCACTTTCTAATATTATGCCTACTGCTTTTCAATACCTAAGACGTAATGGTGTATTTGATGACTTAGTTTTTCCTACAGATAGCAGGCACATACAATTAAGCGAGCATACCAAACAAGTCGTACGTAATAATGCTCCCAAAATTAATTACCTTATTACCCATGATTCTGTTGATGGCTATTTTGATACTTGGATTGTTGCTAAAAGAATTTCTGATTTGAATTGAATTTTTACTGATTGAGCGATTGTATACTTGATACTATATTAATACGAATAAGACCGTAACAAGTCTTACTTACCCCACACTACTAAACATCCCTGCTCTTTAAATTTTTCTATGAGGTTTGATTTGAGTGAAGTGATTTGATGATTTGAAGTGATTGAGTTGAAGGATTTGATTTGTGTAACTTGGAGATTCTTTGTATAACTCTGCCTAAATTTTATGCAAAAAAATAGTAGCCTGTTTGCTACTTACTGAGGTGGTGAGCTCACTCTCATTTAGTACCCAGTCTCCTGTTACTTCCGGATTTTCACTGATACCATCTGCTTTCTTTAATTTTATGTATAATACCTTTTCTGGTTTGCTTAATTCTACTGTTGTAGGTGTGGTGCCTGCCTTCGTCTTTGTGGATGTCTGAATGAGTGTACTCCATGGGGTCTTGGAACCATCTGGTATACTCGGTGCTTCTTTCGTTGAGGTATTCCACTCTACTACTTTATAATTTGGCTCATCTTCTATTTCGATTGTATGTGGGTTTTTTACTCGTGTGTAATTACCATCAGTCTGCTCTGTTCCATTCGTTTCAGTGACATAATTTTTGATGATGGTGATGGTGTTGCCACCTTTGTCTGGGCTGTCTTGTGGTAAGTCTGATGGGTCTGGGGCTGGTCCTGGAAGAGTACCTAGGATAGGGTCATAGGTATGGGTGCCGGATTCATTAAGGTCACTACTGCTATACATATGCATTGATAAACCATATCCTGCTTCTATTAGACTTACTGTTTCACTGATTTTTCGATGCACTGCTGATGTTATTGGCTTGATCTCTTTACTTCCATCCATGCTCTTACTTTCTCTTGATACTACTAAACAATTATTTCCTAACGATCCCATATATGAATTGTAAAAACTTCCACTGTCTTTTCCACCTTTACTTACCCATTTCTTTGCTATATTATAGTAACTTCCATATGTTTTGTATGATTCATATGCTGATCCGGTACTTATATGTAACCAAGTGATAGGCTCTATGATGAGATTGTAATTGCCTTTGGACATTGCCTCATATGCATGCTCATACCCTGCTACCTGTATTCCATTTCTATCCGTTAAAAATAATAATGCTGGACAACCTTCTGTAGAGTTGTCTGTGTATTCTGTATCTGGTTTTGCTAGGGGAATGGATTGGGTTAGTAAGCTTTCTTGCTGTGATGGTTGCTTTACTACACTGTTTATACTTACATTACAATATGTATAATTTACTACAAATTTATTTGTACCGTCACTTGCACCTAAGCGGTTTAATGTGTACATTGCAGCAGCTCTTTTTATCATGTCTGTTGTTAAAATCTTATTTGTTGCATTATATGTCTTTGCAAATATCCTTGCATATTCTAAATACATCGCTGATGCTACATTTAACTCACTTTCCAATGTTGCTTTTAACTGATTCGGTTTCAAATCTTTCAAACCCGGTGCATAATAACTAGGATCACTCTTTAAGATAGGATATGAGTCTGTAATGCTATCTCTTAATTCCTGTGGTAAATCCATGTATGTATTGTACTCTTTTGTACTACCGGATGAACTGCTACCGGATGAACTGCCACCTGTATGACTGCCTGAGGAACTGCCTGTATGTCCTTTGTTTGAACCACTACTTCCACTGTTTATGATACCACCGGAACCTGTAGAATTCTTTAAAAACCACTCCTTAAATTCTACTCCTTGCCCTTTGTTATTTTGGACTGGCTTTGGAATTGAAGTGACTTTCTGTTGTGTTAGTCTGGCTAGCTCTGATATTGTCATTAAATGCCTTCCAGATGGACTTGATGATGAATCAAATCTGGTTGCTGATAAATATTCTCCTGCATTAGGTGTACTGAATACAAAGTCATAAACATCAGTGACACGGTTGAAGTTCTCATCTACAAGGTAAAAACGATAACCTTGGTCATTCGAACTCCATGCCTTTGCATCTGAGGATGCTCCCATGCCTCCGGTTCCTCCACCACTGACATTACCTCCAACGCTATCTGCATAGGCTGTTTGGGATGGTAATGCAGTGAAGGCGGTTAGGATTGCTAGGGTTAGGGCTAGGATTCGGGATCTTATGCTCTTTTTTCTTTTTTGCCTTTCCATGCTTATTCTCCTCTCTTATATGTATTGTGTTAAATCTGATGGGATTACTATTGAATATTGATAATTTCTTCTGTTATTATTATCTGTCACAAAGGAACCAATATTTGCCATCGCTGTCATACTTGATACATTACTTAAATATAAACCTATCTCTGTTAGTACAACGACTGCTCCATTTATTTCTTTTGTTGTTAAATCTGAAAATGGGTAGAAACCTTTTTCATACAAGAGTTTCTTCGAAGCAAAATATGATATTATAAACCTATCATACACCTGCTTCAAGCACTCATATTCCTTATCTTGAATTGCTGAACGCTTCTCAAGATTTTCATATAATTGCTTTAATGAATACTCTGTTAATTTATTTGCATTCTTATCTGTAAAAGATGCATCAAAGCAAGATTTCATTGTACCTTTATCATTGATAACTGTATTATGGTTAAAATTCTCACCGACTTTATATGTTTTCAGATGCATATGATTCATTGTCTGTATCACATATAACATGACTTCCCATTCTGGATTATTTGCTATAAATTCAACAGCACAGTTCCATATTCCACCCATCTCTTTCATTAATTTATTTGCTTGCTCTTTTGTTAAATCAGACCTGCTTTTAAAATCATTAAGTGTTTGATTATATTTTGCCTCATCTTCTACTCCTCTAAGAGGTATAATCTTCGCTATAACGTTAGTGTATATTTCCTTTCCTATCTGTTTCGCTACAACAGGTGATGTCTTTACAACACCTTTAAACTTGCCTGCTATTGTACCAGTTGCTAATGCTAATATCTGTGAACCATGTATATTGGATGCATAATCATTATATTGTGCATTATAAAATTCTTCTGTCTTGTAATATGCATCTGCTGTCTTTGCTATCTCTTCTTTTAATTTTTCTATTGTATCTGGTGCTATTTGTATATCTGGCAATGCATGATCATAAACCTTCAGTTGTGATGATATGTCTTGATCTGCTTTGTACTGCGATTCCGGTGTAAAATACATCTTATAAAAAAATTGACTATATTCATCACTTGGTATCTCTAATTTTCCATCTTCTGCTATTATATTTTTTGTGGATTTTATCTCTGATTTATCTGTATTTGATTGTGTCTGTACAGGTAATGTTAGATTTGATAGCTGTGTTGATAAATCTTGAATGCTTGATTTAATTTCACTTATGTTATCTTGATTTTCCATGAAATAATTTTCAATTGCTTGCAATTGTGTAGTGGTGTCTATCATGGAATCTTCTGGCATATTACTTTCTTTCATCTGCAATTGCTCTGATAAATCACTGATTCCATTATCCAACCCCTCACACCTATTCATTATCTCTCTTAATATTAATATTATTTTCTTATTCGTAATTTTATCTGTCTCTTGCAATTGTGTGATGTAATCTTTTAATTCTCTATTTGTCATATCAGATAACTGTCTCGGAGTTTTGGATTGATTTGACTGCTGTTGCATTAGTTGTTCCTGCTTATCTATCAATCTTCCTTGCGAATCAATTTGAAGATTTGTAATTTGCACTTGATTCGCTGTCATTTTGATTTTTAATTCATCTTTTGGAACTGTATATGTTTCTTTTGTCTGGATGTTCTGTAAGACAAATTTGGTTGTACTTGTATTAGCACTATCTTTAAGTTTCTTAATACACCTGTATACTGGCATTTTCTTCTGCCTCCTCCCTAATTTTTTATGCTTTGTCTTTATATAAATTTTTTACTTCTATTTATTTTGATATGTGTCTCTTTGTATATTAACTGCTAATCTGTCTTACTTTAACTGTTTTGAGGATGTATTCTCATGTATTCTCCACTCATTTTTACTTCTCTTGTTTTATTTATGATTGATTCTCACTTAGTTTTTTGTCATTCTAGATTCAACATGGAATTATTAATGTATTATCTATAAAGGAGAAGCATTTAAGCTTCTCCCTTATAACTTTGTTTATCTCTATTCCATGTTGAAACTAGAATCATAACTTGTGTCTCTATCTCCACCGAAGTTGGACCCATCTGTGTCCCAACCTGGTATATTTAAGTTTGCCATATCGTCAGTGGATGGGACCCCACTGCTTTCTGAATTACTCGGAGCTGGTGGTTGCTCTGCTGGTGCACTTGAATTACTTCCAGCTGATGAACCGTTTGTGTTGGATTGACTTCCTGCAGTATTACCTGTGTTATTGCTTGTGGAACTGCTGTTTCCTTTGTTACTATTGGTGTTGTTTCCTTTGTTACTGCTAGTATTACTATTGGATGTGTCATTCTGTCCTAATAACTGCTTTAAGGTGATTTCTCCATTCATACTTACACTATTTATAAACCCATCTATTAGCTCTGGTGTCCCATCTATTAATAATATCTTAAATGTATCATTTGATTTTACATAGTCTCTTACTTCTTCTTCATTACATCCATCAAAGAAATCATATGACATTAATCCACCTATGAATGACTCTGTGAAATCATATGTTCCATCTTCATTTACGATTAATGCATCGCTATAAATTTTATATGCTTCGCCACTGCCACCTACATCTTCAACTACTGTACTTTCGCTGCCATCTATGGATTCACCTGTTGCATTGCCTCGTTCGGCATTGTTAAGATAACCATTTGTCTCTGCTAAATCCTCATAAACTGATGTGATTAGGTTGATTGCTTCTGTCTTTGTTAAACCATCTGACCAGCGGCTTTCATCTCCGGTGATTAAGTTATGGTTCTTTGCTACTACTAAGGCTTTGTAAAGGTCTGTTGGCATTCCTTTTGCTTCATTCTGCATGCTATAGCTTAATTCATAGGATTTCCAATATTTCTTTTCGGTAACTTCTCCGGTTTTTTTGTCTTTGACTTTGAATCCGGCTTTTTCGGCGATGTTTCCACCATTTTTGGCATCACTATAACTGCTTTCTTTGCCTGTTGTACTCTCGTATTCGTCTGCATAGTATTCTTGAACTATGGTGTAGATGGCTTCGGCACGGGTGATGGTGCTGTTGAAGGTACTGGTGTTTAAACTGCTGTCTGCGGTTGTTAGATAACTTTTGTCGGCTAGTTGACTGGCAAATAATGCGGTGTCGGTATCTTCGATGCTCTCTGTTAAACCTGACTTGTCTGTTAGATCTTCTACTGGTGTGGATGCTCTATAAAGCATGCCTAAGTATTCGCCTCGGGTTAGGGTGCTGTTGCCATTGTAATAGTTTGGCTCTGCGTCACTTGTTAAATTGAAATATGCATTTAATGCGGCTGTTATGGCTTCACTGTCGGAATCGATGTCTACATAGGTTTCCTTGATTGAAGCTATGATTTTCTTGAGGTTGTCGGTGTTATTCCATGCTTCTGCAAATTTTTGATTCATTAAGGCGTTGTATAAGGTACTATTGTTGGTCTGATTGCCGGATAGATCGATGTATACGGTTCCGGCTTTGCCTCCGGTTCCATATGGTACGATGTTGAAGGTGTCATCAAAGGTTGTTCTGAACTCTGGATAAGTTGTTAGGCTGGCTAACTCTGTCCATTCGTATTCTATGGTTGTACCTTGCTCCTCACTGATCGGCTCGGGCACCTCTATGACAATTGCCTCTTGTCGGTCTATCATGTCTAACATCTCTTTGGATGTTACTGATGAACATCCAAGTAATTGGGATGTCATGATGATTAAGGTGATTGTTGGGATGACTATACGCTTGATTTTCATGAATTTTCCACTCATAGTGTGTTTTCCTCCTATATTTTTATTGTCTTTTTAATCAGTACCACCCGTCAAACGGGTGGTTTGCTCAGCGGCTATAAGCCTTT
>OJMO01000431.1_pt1 | contig 30846 bp, 26 predicted proteins | sample 1597241 | NCBI WGS metagenome assembly OJMO01 (sample SAMEA2452129, study PRJEB22498) | human gut metagenome | biome: human feces; feature: human gut; material: feces | place: Australia | collected 2012 | reverse complement strand
TCTACTTCCCTGTAGATACGGAAAACGGAAAGTTGACCGTTGAGGCTCAGCAGGGAGATCAGAATTCTCTGTTGTCATATACCCGTAAGCTGGCCGCTTTGCGTCATTCAGCCAAGGCTCTTGACAATGAGGGAGATTGGAAGCTCCTGAACCAGAAGGGTCAGGAATATCCGATGGTATATGAGCGCACTTTGGGTGATGAGAAGTATGTTGTTGTCGTGAATCCTGGTGCCAAGGCAGCCTCTCTCAACATCAGCTCTGTAGGTGGCAAGGCAGTTTCTGTTCTTTCTACAGGCAAGGTCGTATATAAATCAGGCAAGAAGACCGATGCTATCAAGGCTTCAGGCATTAGTGCCGCCGTATTCAAGGTGGCTAAGTAACCTGTGAACATGATTATTGCTAGCTTTATTAAATATCAGAATCCGCATGGATTTTAAGGAAAAATAAGAAAGAATACAAAAAGATAATCCGAAACAGAAGCGTTGTCAGCTATCTGTTTCGGATTTTTTTTGCAATGATTAATTTCCAGCGCAGTTCTTCCTCAACCACATCCCGAAGAAGCGGTCGTAGATGATATAGCTGCCATTGTACTTGTAGATGAATTCTCTATTGATCAGCGTCTTGAGAGCAAGACTCACGCTGCTGGCAGCAGGCAAGTTGTGGCGGCTGATGAAATCCTGCGAAAGAATGGAGGTGACAGCTTTATCCTGGGCAATGGCAGATAGAAGGGCAGCCTGATTGTCTGTAAGGGAATCGTAGTAATTCACGAATGCCACTTCCTGCTCGTTCACCAATTCCAGGGTTACATCATCAATTTCCGCTGTCGTAATTTCCTTTCCGTTCTGATAGAGTCGGTTCAGAATATCCTGAATATACCAGGTTTGACCATCCACCTTATTATATAGATAGGCAAAGGTGTCAGGATCCATGGTCAGATTCCGGGTCCTCATCCATCTGTTGGCAAAACGATGATACTCATCCTGGTTGATGAGGGGAAGATTGAGAATTTGCGAACTCTGATAGAATGGGCGCTTTGCCGACAGGAACATGTCGGTCATCATGTGCTGCTTACTGCCTGCAAAGATGAAATATACATTCGGCAAGAACTGGATGTAGGAGCGCAGCAGGGCCTCTGTGCCATCTTCGGGATATTCGGCTATCTGCTGGAACTCGTCGATGGCAATATAGATTCGTTTCTCCGATTGTTTCAGATACTCGAAGATATGTTTGAGAGAATCCTCGCTCTGGCTTGGTGAAACCGTAATCGAGAACGTAGGGATTCCCGTCATCTCATCAAACGACATCGTAGGTTTGTAGCCGGCAAAGAAAGTGGTAATCTTGCGCATGGCAGTTTGCGAGAAAGTATCAACCTTCCCGATAACCGTCTTTGCCAATAATTGGATGAATTGGCTCAGATTTCTTGTGGCATTGATGTCGAGATAGAAACAATGCGTTTCAGGCTCCTGCTTGCAGATGTTCTCAAAGACATGGTGTATGAGTCCCGTCTTTCCGATGCGGCGAGGAGAGATGAGGACGATGTTACGCTCATTCTGCAAAGCCTTCATGATGACTTCCGTCTCTTTTTTGCGGTCGCAGAAGTATTCTGCTCCCTTATATCCGTAGATAACAAATGGGTTATTCAGCTGTTCCATAACGTTTTATATCTATTCCATGTTTTATGTTACATGTTTTATGTAATGCAAAGGTAGTAATAATCTTTTAGGTAAGAGATATATTAGTAGGAACTTTATTACTAATTAACTTTTTACGAGTTCTACTGATGTCATTTTGGGGCTCCCCAAATTCAACAAGCATGTGCTAAACAACGAAATGCCTCAACCATACAGGGCGAAATCTGTTATTATTTAGGTTAAATCCGTAATTAAGTAAACGATTTCATACAATTATAATAAGGAATCGTGTGGTTATTGCTTTTCTTTTTGTATCTTTGCAGCCGTTTGGTTAACATACGTGCCAAATCATACATAAAGGAAAAAAGAATATCTAATAATAAATAAAAAGTAATGACTACACTTACAATTTCTATTATTGTCGTTTTCGTGCTCGGCTATGCACTCATAGCTACCGAAAGCTTGACAAAGGTAAACAAGGCAGCAATTGCCCTGTTGATGTTGGTAGGTTGTTGGACCCTCTACATGATGGATCCAATGCAGTATCTCCAGTTGATGCACCCTGATTATACAGGCGGTGCTGCTGGAATGGTGGAGAAGGTGACCGGAATCATCCAGGAACATCTGGGCGATACCGCCACAACACTCTTCTTCTTGATGGGTGCAATGACCATCGTGGAAATCGTTGACCAGAACGGTGGATTCAACTGGGTTCGCAAGGTGATGAAGACCAAGTCGAAACGTGCGCTTCTCTGGCGTATCGCTTTCCTTACCTTCTTCCTCTCTGCAATCCTCGACAATCTGACCACCAGTATCGTGATGATCATGATTCTCCGAAAGCTCGTCACCGACCACAAGGATCGCATGGTTTATGCATCTCTCGTCATCATCGCAGCCAATTCGGGTGGTGCCTTCTCACCAATCGGCGACGTTACCACCATCATGCTCTGGAACAAGGGACTGATTACTGCAGCCGGCGTTATCGCCGAAATCTTCATCCCGTCTGTGGTTTCCATGGTGATTCCTGCCCTCATCCTTCAGACCATGTTGAAGGGCGAACTCGTGATGCCTGAGGTTTCTGCCCAGCAGAATGCATCGGTCAGCGATTTCACCGAAGGTCAGCGCAAGGCAGTGTTCTGGTTGGGAGTAGGCGGTTTGATCTTCGTTCCTATCTTCAAGAGTATCACCCACTTGCCTCCATTCGTAGGAATCCTTCTGGTATTGGGCGTTCTCTGGACTGCTACCGAAGTTTTCTATCGCGGTTTGCATCGTGGAGCTGATGCCGAGGGCACTCAGAAGCGAGTAACCAAGTTGCTTTCTCGTGTTGATATGAGTACCATCCTCTTCTTCCTCGGTATCCTGATGGCAGTATCCTGCCTGGCTGAGATTGGCGTATTGACTGCTTTGGGTCAGGGCTTGAACGTCGTATTCGATGGCAACCACTACTTGGTAACTGGTATCATCGGTGTGCTTTCAAGTATCGTTGATAATGTGCCTCTGGTAGCCGGATGTATGGGAATGTATCCTGTGGCAGCCGCTGGTGATATGGCTGTGGATGGCGTCTTCTGGCAGTTGCTCGCCTACTGTGCCGGTGTAGGAGGTTCAATGCTGATTATCGGTAGTGCTGCTGGTGTGGTAGTAATGGGCTTGGAGAAGATTACCTTCGGCTGGTATATGAAGCATATCTCCTGGATTGCTTTCGTAGGTTACATCGCAGGTATCGTTTGCTACTGGTTCATCCGCACCTTCCTTTATGCTATCTAAAGGATAAGTGTTTTCAGATGTAGGCTCCACACGCCCTGAAAGGGCAGAAGCTCTTAGCCCAGGGCAACACCCTGGGTAATGATGGATACAAGCCTGTCGCCCTGTAAGGGCAAAAGCTTTCTTTCTTACGTGAAAAAGTTTTTTTGAGAAAAAAGTCTCAAAGTCTCATTTTCTATTGAAAATACCGACTTAAAGACTTGATAGATAACAAGATAAATAGAATGAGACTTCTCTGTTCTGATGCCGAGAAGTCTCATTAAAGTCTCATAGAAGTATCATTATTTCACTTTTTCTTTACAAGATACTTCATTCCATCAGCAAATCTCTTATGTTTTAACTCACTCATATTCGCCAGTTTTCTGCCGAATCCCATCAAACTGTTCACCTTGAGCGATGAACCTATCTGCTTTTTCAGATAGTCGAAAATCTCGGCAGCAGTCAGATATTCACCCTCTTTCTCATTCTCAACCAACTCGAAATAGAGCATGAAATACTGGTCTATCGGCTGGATTACCTCAAACTGGCAGTTGTTTTTCATGATCAACTTCACCTGTTCCGCATCAAAATAACTCTTCTCGCCATTGTGCAGGGCGGTCAGCGCCTGGGCGAAAAGTTGCTGATAGTTCGGACGCACACTCACATCGATTGGTCCCGTCAGTTCCACGCCTATAAACCTTCTGTTGCCGGATGGATCGGTGAGAATATCCGTGATGTTGCTCGTGGCGATGAACGAGGCGAGACGAGGAAATTCCATGACATGACTGCCATACGGAGGCTTGTATTTCAGCGTAGGCAACTGGATGAGATTCTTCAGAAATCCCTGCTGCACCTGTGGCGAAATCTGGTTGAACTCATCAAGATTGATGACCATAAACTGCGCCATCGCCTGATAAACCTGACGTTTTTCTGACAGAATCAGATTATCGTTATATCCCCATTGCAGCTCCGGTGGCAACAGCCGGCGACAGAAAGTACTTTTGTTGTAACCCTGCTTGGAAATGAGAAGCGGAGCCACCGAGTTGCCATACTGGCGATGGGTAAAGCCGCGCCACTGGTCAACCATGCCCAGGAACCAGGTGTAGAACCAGTCTGCCCAGTAAGGATTGTTGGTAGGAACCGTACGAGCCAAGGCACGTATATGGTCCTTTCCATCCCATTTGTCGTAGCATTGGAAGAGATATTCATCTATCGGATTATAATTCTTGATATAATCAGACTCCAGAAAATTCCTGACATCCTTGATGCTCACTCGGATATCAGCGAGCTGCACCTCCAGCGTCATGCGCTTCTGCACTCTCGGATCTACGGGCTGGAAACCATACCAACCCTTCTCCTTCGGCATGTATTCCACGAATTTCATCACCGTGTTGTATCTGAAGTTATATTTACTTTTCAGCAGCTGCATCATGCTCATGATATTCTCGCGAACGCTGTTCTTGTCAACTTTCTTTTCTTCTTCCGAAGTATCGGAGCCAGGAATCATCTGCTGATTATCTTCCGTGTTGAAAGCCTGGTTCTGAGGGCGCATGTTGCTGTCAATTTTCATCGCTACCGCCTTACTGTTGAAATAAGGTTTCGCATCGAGCGTCATCATAAAGCTGTTGTGCATCGAAGGCTCAAAAGACAGGTTTGCGCCCGCTTCTATAGAAGGTTTCGGTCCGTCTGTGAGCACCGAAGCCTTGGCAATCGCCTGATATACAGGCAGAATCTGCTGGTAAGCGATGCGGTACAGTCGTTCGGCATCCGCCTCCTCAGCAGGCAGCAAGTCATCTTCATTGCTGAATTTTACCAATACGATAACCGACTTGCCATCAGCACCTTCCAACGCAGCAAAGGTAGAAGGCAGCATGGCAACCGAGCGCTTCACGCCCTCCACGTCGTCTGCATCCGTAATGTTTCCGAATTTCAACAGCAGGATACCATTGCACGCCTTCATCTTCAGGTTGTTGTTTTCATCTTTGGCGAATTCAGCAGCGGGGTAGATGTGCATCCATGTTGGCATATCCTTGTAATACTCGTAGCCGCTTTCCATATAGGTCACGTATTCGCGGAAATGGGTAACAGTAAGTCTGCTGTCATCTTTTGCGATACGTTGCAGCAACTTCTCCATCGTCTTTGTGCTGACGAGGAGCTGCTTCTTGTTGTTTGTATGAACGATTGTTACCTTCATTGAATATATTGATTAGGATGTTTGTTTGTTAACAATTAACCATAAACTGTTAACTATAAACTATAAAATTTTATCAGCGTTGCCCAAAGTTTGGTTGGTAAATTGGGCACTCGTTTCCCGTAGTACGGGCAACGACTGCCCGTCGCTTGTTCTCCAGTAGCCCGTCACGTGTTCACCGGTAGCCCGTCACGTGTTCTCTGTGGGACCGCTTAAATGGCATGGCTGTACATCTGGAGGACAGAGAAAAAGATTAGCTTTTAGTGAAATCAATCTCTTCTGAGAAATGGTCGAATTCAACATCTTTATATCCGTATCTAGCGAAGAGCTGTTTGATATATGCCTGTTGTTCTGGCAGGAGTTTCAGTTGTCCCAGTTTGTAACGGTAGTATTGTCCTTTGCTGCCGAGGTAGTCTCTCATTTCGGCGCGCAGTGCAGGAGCGTCTTTCACTTTCATTTCGGCAAAGAGTTTGTCGAATCCCCATGCCATTTTCACGACACGCAGCGGAGCGAAGTATTTGCAATTCCCGTTTTTCAGGGCATTTGGGAAGATGGCATCCCCTCTATCAGTCTTCTCGTTTTTGTAGAGACCGGATAGATAGTGGATACATTTGTTTTTCATCGGACATGGTTCGGTGAAACAGTAGGTGATGTTGCTAGGTACGTTTCCGTACTCAAAAGCCTTTTTCAGTAATTCCTTTTCATCCATGTTTCTTAAGTATTAAGAATAAAACATTCTGTTTTACTAAACGCAAAAACATCCTGTTTATTGCCTTAAAAATGCTATTATTATCACTTCATAAAGCATTTTTTTTCGATGCAAGCAAGAAATCATGATACTTCTCGCTAGTTTATGATACTTCGATGATACTTCTTTCTTTATTTTCAGAGAAGTCTCATTTATGTTAAGGTGTTGTGTATTAAAGATATAAGTCTTATTTTATACCTAAAAATGAGACTTTGATACTTTTTTCGAGAAAAAAGATTTGTACGTGCGCGTTAGCCTGTTTCGTAACAACTCTGCACCTCTATAGAAAATAATTATTCTGCTCATGAGGGATTGGGGAGTTGCAAGATTGATTTTGCCTTTCCATTAGACTTTTGGGGAATCATGGAGAAGAGGGTAACGAGTATTGTCGCTTTGGAAGATTTTCCTTGTTTTTCAATTAGTAATAGATAAATTTGCTTGATTTTGCGAGTAAAATAAAAGTTTTGAATAAATTATTTGGTAAATACGCTTAAAAGGTGTATCTTTGTCTTGTTAAAACAAAAAGCTATCCTATTATGGAAATAAAAATAGAAAGCAACCAGATATATTCTCCGATAAGAGATAAGTGGTTTGTGCTAAAGCCTGAGGAGGAAGTTCGCCAAAGATACGTTTGTCGTTTGGTGGATAGCTACGGCTATGGCATCAAACAAATGGGAGAAGAAGTAAAGGTGACAAACTCTCAACGTGGGCAAGGTGCTGCTCGTGCAGATATTGTTATCTGGCGAAATGAAGAGGATAAACGAAAAGGGAAGAATGCACTTATCGTAGTGGAGTGTAAGGCGGAAAATGTCACTATTCGCCAAGCAGACTATTTCCAAGGATATAATTATGCAGCTTGGGCTGGTGCTAAGTTTTTTGTCACAACCAACTTGAAGGAAACTCGTATCTTTAAGGTGGTAGAGGATGCTATGCCTAAAAAGTTGGAGGAAATTGCTGATATTCCTTCTGCCGATATGGTGAACGATGACAAGAAAATCAAGGCTATGCTGCTGCAGACAAAAGCGTTTACTCGTGATGAGTTCTCCCGATTGCTTTTTAAGTGCCATAACATCATTCGTAATAATGATAAACTTTCTCCTGAAGCAGCTTTTGATGAAATAAGCAAGATTCTGTTCATCAAAATTAGATATGAACGTACCAATTCAGGAACTCAGATATTTTCAAAAGATGCTTTTACAAAGCTAAAGAATGCATATAACAATATGAAGTCTAAGGATGCCCCTGAGTTCTATCAATTCTTGTTTGAAAAGACAAAGGAGGATTTTGCTAAAGACCATCTCTTTGATGAGAATGAAACTATCAAAATACGAGAGAATAGCTTTGAACAAATCGTGAAGGAATTACAAGTGTATAACTTGTCAACTACTTCTGATGATGTGAAAGGTATTGCCTTCGAGCAATTCTTGGGAAGAACGTTCCGTGGAGAATTAGGACAATTTTTCACGCCTCGTACTATTGTTGATTTTATGGTATCTGTGCTAGACCCACAAGAAGGTGAGTATGTTTGTGATCCTTGTTGCGGTAGTGGTGGATTCTTGATTCGTGCTTTCGAGTATGTTCGTGAACATATAGAGAATGAAGTGGAAGTAAGAAAAGAGGATGTGAAAAAGTCTTTGTTTACAGACAATTATTCAAAGTTGCCAAAAAAAGAACAAGAGAAAATCGATCAAAAGGTAATAGATGCTTTCAACAAGATGAACTATGAGTTGGACATCAATAATCCAATGGGGCGTTTGCGCTCCCTTTCTTTCGATTGTATCTATGGAACGGATGCCAATCCTCGTATGGCTCGAACTGCCAAGATGAATATGATTATGCACGGAGATGGTCATGGTGGGGTTCATCATCATGATGGTCTCTTGAATGTCAATGGAATTTGGGAAGGTCGCTTTGACGTCATCCTTACTAATCCTCCTTTTGGGGCAAGAATTGACAAGGAATTAAAGATTACAGAAGCCGATAGGTTTACTGATATAGAGAAAATCAAGGCTTATGAAAAAAGATATGGTAAGGAAAATTATGACAATGCGTTAAAGCAAGTCAATGATCATATAAATCAACCTATACTTGACCTGTTTCAAATAGGAAAGTTTAGTGGTCTTACCGAAGTCTTGTTTATAGAGCGTTGTTTGAATCTCCTAAAGCCTGGTGGCAGAATGGGTATTGTGCTCCCAGAAGGTGTATTGAACAATACAAACCTTCAAAAGGTGCGCGATTTTGTGGAGAGCAAGGCAAAGATATTGCTGATTGTGTCTATTCCGCAAGATGTGTTTATGGCAGCAGGTGCAACAGTAAAGCCAAGTTTGTTGTTCTTCAAGAAATTCACAGAGAATGAGGCTGAGGAATACAATCGTATCTATATTCAAGCATCACATGAGGTGGAAGCTAAGTATGATGAAGAAATGACGGATATAGATGCGAAGTTGGCAAAACGTGGTAAGGAGGCTTTGTCAAAAGATGAAAAGAAAAGCCTTCGTGCTCGCAAGAAAGAGTTGGTGGCTTTGATAGAGAACGAAATTAAAGCTTTAGTGAAAGAAAGATTTGACTACGTGATTCCTATAGCAGAGGTTCAAAAAGCTGGTATCAGTACTACTGGAGCTAAGATAGAAAACGAATTGGAACCGCTTGAAAAGGAGTTTACGGAATATCGAAAGGAAAACAAACTTTGGGTGAAGCATGTAAGGGCCACGAAATACAATGTTTCTGATGACGGAACCATGCTGCGTACAAGATTTATTGATGGTGTCGCTTGCGAACCAGAACCATTCTATAGATATTAAAGAGAAATGAGTGTAAATACTTTTAAATATATCCATTTTGCCCACTATAAGGACATTCCGAATTGGAGTGTCCAATATGTGGTTGAGGAGAAATTGGGCTTTACCAAGAAGTACTCAATGGCTAAGATTGGCTCGTTCTTGAAAAAAAGTAAGGATCAGATTGAAATCCAAGATGACGCAGAATACAAGCAAGTTACTGTTAAGATAAACAATGGTGGCGTGATAGCAAGAAATGATGGTCAGTTAAAGAGAGGCTCTGAAATAGGAACCAAGCGACAGACCGTTGTTCATGCAGGTCAATTCATTGTCTCCAAAATTGATGCTCGTAATGGTGCGTTTGGCGTAATTCCAGATGATTTGGAAGGGGCGATAGTTACAAACGATTTTCCAGTGTTTGATGTAGATTCTTCTAAGATTCTTCCTCAATTTATGGTACTGATTTCTACAACTCCTCAGTTTGTAGAGTTTGCTCGTAAATGCAGTAGTGGTACGACTAATCGTAAGCGCATAGATATAAATATGTTCCTTATGCAATCAATACCTCTTCCTAAAGTGCAAGAACAAATAAAAATAATTAAAGCTTATAATAAATGTATAGAGGAGGTTTATGAATTACAGAGTAACGCTCGTAAAGTGGAGAATAAGAAGGATATTTATGTACAAGAAGCATTGGGAATTAAGTCTCCATTGAAAATGAAAGAAGAAGGTGTAAAAAGAGGTTCTTTTTTACACTTTCTTAATAGGGCTAAAATTGATAGATGGGATAATTGGAATGTTAAATCTTCAATTAAGTCCTCTAAGTATAAAAATGTTTTGTTGAAAAATATTGTAAAAATGCAGAGTGGTAAGTTTCTGCCAAGGACAAATATTAAAAAAGGTCTGTATAATGTATATGGTGGAAATGGGATAATAACAACGCATGAAGAATATATTTTTGAGGGGAAAAGGATAGTTATTGGGCGTGTTGGAGAAAAATGCGGCAATGTACATTTGGTTGAAGGGAAATATTGGATAACAGATAATGCTTTGAAAGTAGATAAAATAAGTAACGATGTGACTTATGAATATTTAGAGATTGCATTATCTTTAATTGATATTGGACGATTTCGAGTTGTTTCTGCCCAACCTTCAATTTCGCAAAGTGTAATCTTGGGGTTGACTATCCCACTCCCAACTTTGACAGAACAAAATAAAATAGTGAGAGTTATTGACTCATACAGAAAAATAGAAGAAGATATTTTAAGAAAGGCAGACGAGGTTAGAATAAAAGCTGTATCGGATTTTGAACAAACAATATTTGAATGAAACTACAATATGGACTCAATAAGAATAATTGGATATAAGTCTTTTAAAGAGTTATCAGTTCAACTGCATCCTATCAATCTCTTGATTGGTGCCAATGGAGCTGGTAAAAGTAACTTCTTATCTCTTTTCGAAATGTTAGGAAACATCTATGAGAAGAGATTAGGGACGTATGTCGCTCAGGTTGGTGGAGTAGATAAATTACTCTATCAAGGCAGAAAAGTTACCGATCGTATAGCTGTAAGCTTGCTAATAGCTAAGAGTGAATATGACTTGGCATTATTGGAATCTGATGGTAAACTCATCGTAGAAAGAGAAGTTGTTGGTTGTTATGATGATGTTTGTCCTTTAGATTTAGTGAGGAAAAGTGTTATAACGGAGTATCAAAGCGAGTCGAGTTTAAAAGACCATAAAGAGGAAGATTTATCTAATTATATCTCCCAAATCCGCAAGTTTCACTTCCACGATACTGGTCGCCGTTCTCCATTTACGGCTGATAGCCATATCGTGAACGATGCTTATCGTATGTATGAGCATGGTGAAAATCTGGCGGCTATCCTCTATCGTATTCAGCGAGAGAAGCCGATGGCTTATCATCGCATTATCCGTGTCATTCAGAGTGTGGCTCCCTATTTCTCGGATTTCTATTTCCAACCAACCGAAGCCGATATGGTGCGCTTGCAATGGCAGGATAAGTATAGTTCTATGATTTACGGACCGACCGACTTGTCGGATGGAACCATTCGCTTTATTGCCTTGACCGTGCTCTTTATGCAGCCGTGGTTACCACGAGTTATCATCATTGATGAGCCGGAGCTTGGTTTGCATCCTGTGGCTATCGAAAAACTTTCGGGTTTGATTAAGATGGCGGCACAAAAGGGCACGCAAGTTATCGTTGCAACTCAGAGTGCTGAACTAATCAGTAACTTTGAACCAGAGGATGTCTTGACTGTTAATCAGAACGAAGATGGTACAACCATCAATCGGCTGAATAGCGAAGAATTGGCACATTGGCTTGAGGATTATACACTTGGTGATTTGTGGAAACAAAATATTATGAAAGGAGGTCAGCCACGATGAAACGACTAATCATAGTATGTGAGGGTCCTACGGAACAAGAGTTTTGTACAGAAGTGCTTGGAGTGGAGTTTGCTAAGCATGATATTTATGTGGAAGCTCCTGTCATCAAGCATTCGCATGGTGGTATCGTGCCTTGGGCTACCATCAAAAAGCAAATTTTGAATCATCTTCAAGAAGGTGATGTCTATGTCAGCATGTTGGTGGATTACTATGGCATCAAAGACCAGTTCGGGTTTCCTGGATGGGAAGAATCTAAGGAAATAGTGGATAAGACGGAGCGTATTCATTTCTTGATAGATAGAATGGCGAAGGATATTTCTGAACAATATCGCTTTCGCTTCATTCCATACATACAACTTCATGAGTTTGAAGGATTGCTGTTCAGTGATGTGAGTGCATTCTTGAACAGTTTTGAGGAGAGTGAGTTTGATTATACAGAGTTGCAGGCTACGGCAGAGGCTTTCCAATCGCCAGAGCTTATCAACAATAGTCCTGAGACAGCTCCGTCCAAACGATTGATAGCTGCTATTCCTGATTATAATAAGGTAGTTGTTGGCATTTGTGTTGCTATGGACATTGGTTTGGAGAAGATTCGTGAGAAATGCCCTTTGTTCAATGAATGGGTAGAGCGGTTGATGAAGTGATATTTATCAATGGGTGATAATAACGTAGAGTCCTGCTGGTATCACTGCCAGCAGGATTCTGCGCTTTCCCTATTACTCCTGAGTATTCTCCTGTGGGGGCTCCTGAACAGTAGCTGGCTGCCTTGCCTGGTATTCTCTTCTGTTGCAGCAGGAGTTTCTTCCTCTCTACGCTTAAGAAAAAAGGAATCATAAAATTAACTGTTGGAAAGAGGTGGGGGGGGAGACGATGTTTAGTCGAACTTAGTTGAAGTTAGTCGAACTTTTAGTCGAAGTTAGTCAATCTTTAGCTTGCGTCTTTGTTATAATACTCAGAAAATCAGTTGCTAATGATGAAATCTAACTTAGTTGAACTTTTAAACGTTTAGTCGAACTCAAAATGGGATGTCAGCTTTGGAAATATTTCCCTTCTTGGCTTAGACTAAAAGTATCCGAAGGAGCATAAAAGGGAATATGATATGTGTTGTCGTTAAAAAAGTGAGCTGTGTAATCGGTACAGTACTATTGCCAGATATGGATGACTTTACGATTTGTTGGTTGTATGAATAGAAAAAATATGGAAAATGAAACTATAAAAGAAAGATTCCTCGGCACAATCTTTGGGCAAGCTGTAGGAGATGCCTTGGGACTGAGCACGGAGTTTATGTCCAAGCAAGCGGTGGATCGTTTTTATCCTAATGGGATAGAGGACTATTCACAAATTGTGCAGGATGATCATCGTCGTCGTTGGCAAAGAGGCGACTGGACAGATGATACCGATATGATGCTGTGCATCTTAGATTCTTTTGTGGCTTGTCAAAAGGTAGATTTCCTTGATATTGCCAGAAGGTTTAAGGAATGGATGATGAATGGAGGCATGGGAATTGGCCGGCATACTTATAATGTAATGGCTCTTGGCGACTATACTTCGAATCCACAGAAGGCTGCAGAGATTATCTGGAAGATGGGAAAGAAAAAAGCTGCAGCTAATGGGGCTGTTATCCATTTTAAATTCGTGCTAAACGTTTGTCTATATCATTTTTTGAAACTAAACGTTTGAAAAACAAATAGACAGAACCTCTATTAACCATGTTTTTGAGAGAGAATGCTGGAGTTAGTTTTTTGCCAATACGAGCCTCGACAAGTGCATCTAACTCTTCCGCACTCATCTGCAATATCTCATCGTAAGTTTTTCCTAACTTCCGACTTAATGTTTCTCGTGTCTGTTCATTCAGTATATGCATAAAACTCATTCTTACATTAATTAATACAAAGGTAATCATTTTTCAGTTATCTTCCAAGTATTTTTTACGAATTTAATACAAAAAATTATCAATGCGTAATAATAACGCAGAATTCTGCTGGTATTACAGCCAGCAGGATTCTACGCTTTTCTTATATGTCGATTGCAAAATGAACTCAATTGAACTTAATAGAACTTTCTTGTGAATTCTTATTCAGCATTTGCCTGCTGCTCTGTCTCTGTAGTCTCCTGCTGCAGAGTTGTCTCCTCCTGAGTATTCTCTTGTGGAGTTTCCGGAACGGTAGCTGGTTGCTCTGCCTGGGTGTTCTCTTCTGTTGCTACAGGAGTATCTGTAGTAGTTTCGGCTGGTGTCTCCTGCTGAGTAGAATCCTCAGTGGTAGCCTGTGGCTGGATAGGAGTGCCAACTTCTGTTGTATCTGAAGGAGCATCTGGAGCTACGGTATCAACTGGTGCTATCTCTGCGTTACCTACCATTCTGCTTGATGCAAAAACGTTGCTTACTGAAACCATTACCATAGCTGCGATAGCTGCAAACATAAACTTCTTCATAATCGTATATTTTTAAAATTGTTACTATTTAATGTTACTTACTTACTTTCTTTGTGGATTCATTTTCGAACCCGCTATTCATAGTCACAATCTGTGTGCCAAAAAAAGCGAGAAAATAATATGCGTTGATTATCAGACGTTTATGTTTTTTTGTATCAAAAGTAGATAGTGTGGAAAATGAGGAAAGTATGTGGAAACATTCCACAAAAAGTTGGGGAATGTAAGGTACCCAACCATGTAATAATAGGTAAGCTATGATTTTCAAAAGAAAGAGTCCACTCATGACGAATGGATTCTTTCTCCGATTTCTATAATTGTTCCATCAAATCTGGCTTTAGCAAGAAATCCATTAACCCGACAATATAAAAGCCATTGTTGTCATGATATGGTTTTATGTCATCGCGCATTATGATTATCTTCTTAAAGGAATCGTCGATTCTTTTTAATGAAGCGCATTCTTGCTCTCTTTTTGCATCATCAGGCATTGCAAATGCTGATTGGATATAATATCTACGGTCTGCCATATTTGCAACGAAATCCACTTCCAGTTGTTTGCGTTCTTTTGCAGTCCTTGCCTCTACCATACCCACATCAACGCAAAAGCCTCGTAAACGAAGCTCATTGTATATGACGTTTTCCATGATATGATTCTCTTCCACTTGTCTAAAATTCAGTAAGGCATTGCGTAATCCGATGTCTTGAAAATAGTATTTCGAAAGTGTACCTATATATTTTCTGCCCTTTATTTCATATCGCATTGACTTCTCTATAAGAAAAGCATCTTCCATGTAGGAAAGATATTTGGATATGGTTTTTCTGTCAAGGGTTTCATTCTTTACACTTTTGAATGTATTTTCCAACTTACTAGGATTGCACGGAGAACCTATACATGAAGCCATCACACGGATCAACTCCATGAATTCTTCGCTGTTCTTCAAGTTGTTCCTCTCTATTATATCTTTGAGATACACTGTTTCGTGTAAAGATCGGAGGTATGCAGCTTTCTTCTTATCACTATCTAATTCCAGTTACAATCTTTATGAGATTGTTAGACTTGCTCGATATGAGTTGCTGTAAATAATAATCTCTTTTTATAATCATAGTCGTTCCCGAAAAGTGTCATTAATGACAAAAATCGGGAATAAATCGGCTCCTTTGTGGGCTTTTGCATTCAAAATCTCGTAACGTAAGCCCCAGAAAGTAAGATGTCAATGGCTTTTCGTGTGTTCATTCCCGAAAAATGACACAAATGTCAAAAACTGGGAATGTTTAATAAAATTAAACTTTTGAGTATTAATAACTTATTTGATAATCGTCGGTCTCGTTTTAACGGGACACTAGTGTTATTATTTATTAAAATCGTAATTTTTCACTGCTAATTGTTCTGTTTCTTCAGGATTTGAAGTAACTTTGCATCGTTCAAATATATCAAGTAACAATGAAGAAGTTTTTCGTAGCATCGCTGGCCTTGGTACTTTGTGTATGTGCCCAGGCAGCGAAGAAGCCTACACCAAAGTTGGTGTTTGATGCTTCGAAAGGCGTGGCGGGGTCTGTTACCCTTCCTAATGGGAAGAAGGTCAACTATACTGCTTACACAAATTTGTATTATGTTACTCATGTAGAGGATTCTACGTATCAGTACATGAATGTGTTTGTTCCTGAGGGTGCAACGCAATCCACTCCTATCTTTATGCCCAATTATGTGGGTGGCTATATGGCAGCTGCTCCAAGGATGATAGATGAGGGTGATGCATCAGGTAGAGCTTTGGCAGAAGGCTATGTTGTAGCTATACCTGGTGCAAGAGGTAGAAACTCTATGATTGTACAGAAGGGAAAGACAGTTTATACGGGTCGTGCTCCTAAGGGACTGCTTGATTTGAAAGCGGCAGTTCGCTATCTGCGTTTCTTTGACAGGGGTATGCTGGGTGATGCCGAGCATATTATTACCGATGGAACAAGTGCAGGTGGAGCTATGTCGTCTTTATTGGGTTCCACCGGCAATAATCCTTCTTATGAGCCTATGCTCAAAGCCATGGGAGCAGCTGATACAAGAGACGATGTTTTTGCGGCAGTTTGTTTTTGCCCTATCATCGATCTTGACCATGCGGATATGGCGTATGAGTGGTTGTATGGAGGTGTGGATGAAAAGATTCGACCTGTAACGAGCGAGCAAGTTGCTGTTTCTAAGGAGTTGGCTGCACAATTTCCTGCTTACATCAATAGTTTGGGACTAAAGAAAAAGGATGGAAGTGATTTGAACGCAGACAACTATCGTGATTATATCAAGCAGCTTTTGATGACAAGTGCTCAGGATGCAAAGGATTATGGTGCTGATATACCAGATAGTATTGGATTTTCATTCTCTTCAGGCATGAAGTTCATTGCTCCTATGAATGGTGGCAAGAAGCAGGGAGAAATGAAGTTTCCAATGGATGTGCCAAAAGATGGTCCTAAGATGATGCCAATGAGAAATAAGTCAAAGGGAGAATACATCACTGGTCTTGACTTGGATAAGTATCTTTCTTATGTAGCAAGTAAGACAGCCCTAAAAGGTGTGCCGGCTTTCGATAGTAAAGGAGTAGCAGGAAGTAAGGCCAGTGGAGAAAATGAGGAGTTTGGCAATAGCAAGGGTAGTTCTGTTAACTTTACCACCTATTCGTTGGTAAAAGCCACAGGAAATTCCAAAGCTGTTCTTGGCAAGGAAATAGAAGAGAATGTAAGGTTGCTCAATCCGATGTGCATGATGGATGAAGAAGGTTCTTGCATTGCACCTCATTGGTACATCCGTCATGGAGCCATAGACAGAGACACGGCGTTCCCTATTCCTATCAACTTGGCTACCAAGCTTGAAAACAAGGGTAAGGATGTTAACTTCAAGCTGCCTTGGAATCGTCCTCACTCAGGTGATTACGCCTTGAACGAACTTTTTGGATGGATTCGATCGATTTGCGGTAAATAGAGAAATATTTGGGATGAAACTCTTTCTCCTCTCTTGTGTCTTTGCAAGAGAGGAGATTTTGTTTTATTCTGATTTTACTGCTCTTTGAAGGCGTTTATCGTTTCTTCTATCATACATGCTCTTGTCTTTGAAGACAGGATATTGGATTATGAAGAGGTGATTGGCATTGCCAAACAATATGATGAACGAATCGTTCCATTTGTTGACTTGGCATATCATGAAGGTTTGGATTCTTTGTGTCTGGATGATGAAAATAGTATGGGATATACGCTCAGAACTTTAGGGGCTGCCCTATGGGCTTATTGGCATGCAACCTCGTATAAGGAGGGTATTCTGAAGATTGTATTATCAGAAGGAGATGCGGATACAAATGCAGCAGTAGCAGGAGCTATCCTAGGTGCTAAATTTGGAATATGCCATATTCCTGACGCATGGAGAGATGGTCTTCTCCATGCTTCTATGCTCCATGACAAGGTGCAGGAATTCTACGCAATGTATCGATAAAAGAAAGGATTCGATGATGAATGTGATGCAATTGAATACTGATATTTATAATAGCTTGGGCGTACTTTCTGATGACGAGAGCTATTTGGAAAAAGCTGTACGTTATCTTAAAAAATTGGCGCAAGCTAAAAGAGACGTGGAGAATGCAAAGGCTAAGGAAGAAGCCCTTGCCAGTATCGTTTTAGAGCATAATAACGCAGAATCCTGCCGGCTGTAATGCCAGCAGGACTCTGCGTCTGTTTTATTTAAACAAATCCTCCATTTTAACTTCCTTTTGAACTATTCCGCTATGCTTGCCATACGCCACCCCATAGGTTGTAATCATCGTGAGATGAATGGACTGCTTGGGAGAAAGCGTTGCTTTTAGGCTTTCTATGCGATGGCGCAAGCGCTGTTCCTCTTCCTTGCTGATGGTATAAGGAGCGCTGGCAAATTTCATCTCGCATAAGTTTACTACATTGTCGTTTCTGATGATCAGCAGGTCAATTTGGGTGCCTTCTTTCTCCTCTGTTCCTTTCACGTTCCATGCAGAGATCGAGGTTTTTACGCCAGCAACTCCAAGAGCCTGCTTGATTTGCTGGAAATGTTGCCAGCAAACTTCTTCGAAGGCCACTCCATGCCATGCTTTTAATACATCAGAAGTCATGTTGTCGCTTACAAAACCGGTTTCCTTTCCATGGGGGTCGACGTATTTCTGCCAAAAGAGACAGAAGTTGTCTATCAGTTTATAGTATGTTGTACTTTTGGGCATCCCGTATGGCGAATAGCTTGTGATGAAATCACTTTCAGCCAAAGCTGCAAGGGTGTTAGACAAACCTCCTCCCAGAGGGAGACCTGTGGCTTGGCTGATTTCTTCACGAGTGAAACCGGAATGGCGGGTTGCCAATAAACGTACTACCTTTTTGCTATCTTCCGGATTGTTGAAGATTGCAGCAAAAAGCCTGTTAAACTCATCTTTCAGTCTAGGTCTATTGCCAAAAAGAATCTTATCTACATTTTGCTCGAAGCTTAACCCTTTTTGGAAGTACCCCATATAATAAGGTATTCCTCCAAAGACCATATAGCTTTGCAGAATGTCGTATTGACTCATTTGGATGTTAGCATGCTCGAAATACTCTTCGCATTCTTTCAGGGTGAAGGGTGAAAGTTTGATTTCTGCAGTCAAGCGTCCGTAGAGTCCTCCTTTGCTTCTTGATAGATTACTGAGAATCCAGGAAGTAGCACTACCGCAAACCACAAGCATGATATTGTCCCTGCTACTACACCAGCCATTCCAGAAGTTCTCGAAGGCTGGAAGAAATCCGGAACGAGGGGTATCCATCCACGGAAGTTCGTCGATAAAGATGACTTGTCGTTCGCCATTGTCTTGGTCTTGTAGCAACTGTTCGAGCAAGAAGAACGCTTCCATCCAGGACTTGGGCATCTTATAACCTTCCAATCCTTGGTTGAGAAGGGCATAATAGAAACTTTCCAGTTGTGTTTTCAGTCTGTTTCTGTCGTTATCTTGGTCAACAGGCGACACGCCTGTATGCTGAAAGGTGATGCGATCTTTCAGTGCTTGTTTGATAAGGAATGTCTTTCCTACACGACGACGTCCATATATTGCTACGAATTCGGGGCGGTCGCTATAGTACAGCTTATCAAGTTCTGCTATTTCTTCTTTTCTTCCTACAATCATATTTTCTTCCTTTCCTATTATTTTCTTGTATTTGATATTTTGTGCAAAAATACAAAATAATAATGGTTGCGGCAAGATATAGTATATTATATTCTGCCGAAATTATGCTTTTTTATACTTTATCGGCAAGATATAGGCTGTTATTTATAACAGCTCTCTTGCTATCCAGGCACAGGCTTCGGCATCTGCCAGGGCATTGTGGTGCTGGGTGAGGTCGTAACCGCAATAGGCGGCTACGGTCTGGAGCTGATGGTTGGGGAGGAGAGAGCCCAGCTTTCTTCGGGAGGCACGGCAGGTGCAATGGAATTCGTAGTCGGGATATTCCATCTGATACATCTGGAATACGGCCTTCAGGCATCCTTCATCGAAGGGGGCGTTGTGGGCTACCAGGGGCAGACCTTCTATCTTGGGCGCAATCTCTGCCCAGACTTTCGGGAAGACATCGGCATTCATCGTGTCTTCCAGGGTTAACCCGTGAACCCGGGTATTCCAATAAGAGTAGTACTCCGGCTCGGGCTTGATGAGGCTGTAGTAGCTGTCTGCAATTTCACCATCCCTCACAATCACAATGCCCACCGAGCAGACGCTTGTACGCTGCTGGTTGGCCGTTTCGAAATCTATCGCTGCAAAATCTTTCATCGAATTAAGTATTAATGTTTTTATTTTAGGTACAAAGATACGATTTTTTAGGCTCAATCATCCTAAAAGTATAAGATTTAAGAAAGTTTTAGGATGAATAGTCCTAAAACTTTTTATCTATCCCCATATTTAGGTATTTCTGCGAAACCATCATTTTTAGGTATTGCAGATTACGGGAAAAGGGCGTATCTTTGCACCCGAAAATATAATGTAACTAAAAGAGATTAAGGACAAATGAAAACAACAATCGTAATTTATGGCTCTTCCACTGGCTCATGCCAGTCGATTGCCGAAACCATCGCCTCTAAGTTGGGCGTGGAAGCTGTAGATGTAGCTAACATCGATGACGCTACTATCACAAGTCATGAGAATCTTCTTCTCGGTACTTCTACCTGGGGTGCAGGTGAGATGCAGGATGACTGGTATGATGGCGTGAAGACATTGAAGAGTGCCGGCTTGGCTGGCAAGACTGTGGCCCTGTTTGGTTGTGGCGACAGCGAGTCTTACCCTGATACATTCTGTGGCGGCATGAAGGAACTCTATGATGCTGCCGTTGAGGCTGGCGCTACCGTATTGCCTGGCGTATCTACTGACGGATACACCTATGATGACAGTGAGGCGATTGATGGCGACAAGTTCCTGGGACTCGCACTCGACGAGGTGAACGAGGACGACAAGACAGAGGAGCGTATCGATGCTTGGCTCGAGGACATCAAACCAGCGTTATAATTTTACAAATATATCTTTCAAGAATTAGAGAATGATGGAATTCTCTGATTCTTGATTTTAAACTTGATTAATTCGGATAGTATGCAGCAGGAAATCGCAACACCAGTAGATTTGAAGGTTCTGATGAATCATATATATGAATATAAGAAGGGCGTGCGCCGTCTGGTGCTCTACACCTTCAACAAGAAATATGAGTCTTTTGCCATAACAAGATTAGAGCGTCAGAACATTGATTATATCATCCAGCCGGTTGGCAACGACCGTCTGAATCTCTTCTTTGGTAAGAAGGAATGCCTGGATGCTATCCGCATGATAATCACCAAACCATTATGCCAGCTTACGCCGGAAGAGGATTTTATCTTGGGTGCCATGCTGGGATATGACATCTGCGCCCAATGCGAACGCTATTGTGAGCGCAAGAAGAAAGTTTGCTAAGCTTTTCTTTCATCATTGTAATGTTTTATGTTTATAAGTAGAAAGAGCGTGATTGCCGTAATGGTGATTACGCTCTTTCTGCATTGAACGTTTCCATCTCCTTCACCCTGAAAACACTACTTATTTATTGGTACAGACTATATCAATGCGTTTAACCTGATACCAAATTCTAAGTATAAAAAATGTGAAAATCACAATTTCTCGGTATTGTACAATTTCTAAATAAGTCTTACCTTTGCAGCCCGAAAAAAGGAATAGATATGAAAAAAGGATTAGGAAAAATCAGAAAGATTAAAAAGAAACACATCTTCCTGGCCTTATTGGCTGTGATCGTTCTGGGAGGTTTGGCGAAGGCTTACTCTGCCTGGGTGGGTACTACCCGCATCGCTTTCCTCAACTATCAGGCTATTGCGCTGGGACAGATTTCGCATGCCAACGACAATGCGATGATTAAACTGAGTGAAATTACAACCGATGATTTTGATCATCTGGATGATTACGATATGATTATCGTGAATGGTATGGGTCTCCGAATCGACGAGAACCAGCGCAAGCAGTTGGAAGAGGCTTCCTACAAGGTGCCAACCCTGACTCATGCTGCTACCAACCCTGCCAACAATATCGTATCAGTAGATAACTTCGATGCAGATTATCTGATGCAGTACATCGAGAACGGCAGCAAGAAGAATTATCACAGCATGCTCGCTTACATCCGTAAGTTTATCGACGGAAAGAAGTTCATGGCTCCAGAGCCGGAACGTGTGGATGAGCGACCAGACTATCTCTTGACTCATTTCGACCCGAAGGATGAAAAGGGCGATGAACTGGGTTTCAATAGCATCCGTGAGTACAATGCATTCCTGGTAAAGAACGGTTTATATAAAGAAGGTGCTCCTACCATCTTGCTCACCGGTTTTATGGGTGCGGCTCCTGATATGGAAAAAGCTTTCGAGAAGAAGGGATTCATGGTGTATCGCATCAATAAGCTGCAGAGCTTTATTGCCGGTCATCATGCCGACAGTATTCAGGCGAATGCCGTAGTAAATATGGCGCATGGCAGGTTGGGCGATTACTTCGTAGAGTTTCTGAAGCAGAAGAATATTCCTCTGTTCTCACCTCTTAATATCAACCGCTTGACCACCGATTGGGAGAACGACAAGCAGGGAATGAATGGCGGTTTCATGTCGCAGAGCATCGTGACTCCGGAGATTGATGGTGCCATCCGTCCATACGTGGTTTTCGGACAGCGCATCAACAAGGAGGGCTTGCAGGAGGTTTACGGCATTCCAGACAGAATGGAGAGTTTCGTAGAGAGCGTGCAGGGCTATGTGAATCTGAAGAACAAGAAGAACAGCAACAAGCGCATCGCCATCTTCTACTTCAAGGGTCCGGGTCAGAATGCACTTACCGCTTCGGGAATGGAAGTGGTTCCATCGCTCTACAATCTCCTGGTTCGCTTGAAGAATGAGGGATACAATGTAGGCAAGTTGCCAGCCAATCCTCAGGAGTTAGCAAAGATGATCCAGGCTCAGGGTGCCGTCTTCGGAACCTATGCGGAGGGTGCTTATACCCAATTCCTCCAGTCGGGACATCCAGCCATGGTTACCGCCCAGCAGTTTGCCGGATGGACCCAGAAGGCTTTGTCTAAGAAGATGATCAAGGAGATGAATCAGCTCTATGGTTCCTTCCCTGGCAAATATATGGCTACCGATGATGGTAAGTTGGCGGTGGCAAGACTGCAGTTTGGTAATGTGGCTCTGCTTCCACAGGTGATGGCAGGCGTGGGAGGCGACTCCTTCAAGATTGTGCATGGCACCGACCAGGCTCCTCCTTACACCTATGTTGCCTCTTATCTCTGGGCACGTTATGGTTTCAGTGCCGATGCACTCATCCATTTCGGAACTCACGGTTCGCTGGAATATACCCCGAGAAAGCAGGTGGCACTCGACAGCAACGACTGGAGTGACCGATTGATTGGTGTGGTTCCACATCTTTATATATATACTATCGGCAATGTGGGCGAGGCGATGATTGCCAAGCGCCGCACCTATGCCCAGACCCAGAGCTATCTCACTCCTCCTTTCAAGGAGAGCGAGTTGCGACAGACCTATAAGCAGTTGAGCGATGCTATCCAGTCTTACGAAAAGAAGGCATCTGCCGAACAGTCGCTGAAAGTGAAGGCGCTGACCGTGAAGATGGGAATCGCCCGAGAACTGGGGCTCGATGCCAAGCAGATGAACAAACCTTATTCTGCAGATGAAATCGCGAGAGTAGAGAACTTTGCGGAAGAGTTGGCAAACGAGAAGATTACCGGCAAGCTCTATACTTTGGGTGTGCCATACGATAATGATGATGTCCGCACCAGTGTCTATGCGATGGCTACAGATCCTATTGCCTACGGAATGCTGGCAGTAGATAAACTGAAAGGTCGTGCCCAGGAGGGTGTGGAGAAGCACAAGCAACTTTTCGACCGTCTCTATCTGAGCAAGGCACGCAATACCGTGACCCAGCTTCTGGGTTCAGCCTCGGTTTCTGATGAATACATCTGCCGTTATGTAGGAATCACTCCTGCCGAACTCCAGATGGCCCGTAAGGTAGAGGCGATGCAGGCTGCTCCGGATCCTATCCAGATGATGATGCAGATGGCAGACCAGATGGGTGGAGCGAAGGAGGCGAAGCCGAAGAAGGTAGACCACCGTACGGTAAGCGAGCTCCGTGCTGCCAAGGTTTCTCATAAGAAGAAAATTCCGCAGATGAGTCGTGAGGCTTTTGAGAAGATGGAGCAGACCGGTCACTTTCCTGACAAGATGATGGAAGCCATCAAGAAGGGCCAGAAATGGTATCAGGAGGATTTGAAGAAGGCGAAGATGGCGAAAGCCGGCAAGGGCAAAGCATCTCAGAAATCTTCTAAAGATAAGGGTATGATGATGTCGAAGGCACCTAAATATACCCGTCAGCAGATTCATCTGGCTCAGGCGATTACTACCGTAGAGCATGCCTTGCAGAATGTGGGCAAGTATTCGGAGGCGCTCCGTCAGAGTCCGCTCAACGAGATGTCTTCTCTGATGAATGCCCTGAATGGCGGCTTTACCGCTCCATCTCCTGGTGGTGATCTGATTGTGAATCCGAACACTCTGCCTACCGGTAGAAACCTCTTCTCCATCAATGTGGAGAATACACCTTCGGAGGATGCCTGGGAGAAGGCGAAGGAACTTTGCGACAATACCATCAAGATGTATTGCGAGCGACATAAGGGTGAATATCCTCGTAAGGTAAGCTACACACTCTGGAGCAGCGAGTTTATCGAAACAGAGGGTGCTACCATCGCTCAGATTCTCTATATGCTCGGTGTTGAACCGGTAAGAGATGCCTTCGGTCGTGTTACCGATCTGCGTCTCATTCCATCCAAGCAGTTGGGCCGTCCTCGCATCGATGTCGTGGTTCAGACTTCCGGTCAGCTCCGCGACCTGGCAGCATCCCGTCTCTTCCTCATCAACAAGGCGATAGAGATGGCGGCAAATGCCAAGGGTGATAAGTACGACAACCTGGTGAAAGCCGGTGTTACCGAATCGGAACGGGTGCTCGTAGAGAAGGGTATGTCGCCAAAGGAGGCCCGCGAGGTTAGTATGTATCGTGTCTTTGGTGGCGTAAACGGCAACTATGGTACCGGTATCCAGGAGATGGTAACCGCAGGCGATCGCTGGGATAAGGAGAGTCAGATTGCCGAGGTCTATATGAACAATATGGGTGCCTACTACGGTGATGAAAAGAACTGGGAAACCGTTCGCAAGGCAGCTTTCGAGGCAGCGCTGACCCGTACTGATGTGGTAGTTCAGCCACGACAGAGCAACACTTGGGGCGCTTTGAGTCTCGATCACGTATATGAGTTTATGGGAGGTATGAACCTTGCAGTCCGCAACGTAACCGGTAAGGATCCGGATGCTTATCTCGCCGACTATCGTAACCATAGCAATATGAGAATGCAGGAGGTGAAGGAGGCTATCGGTATCGAGGGCAGAACCACCATCTTCAACCCTGCCTATATCAAGGAGAAGATGAAGGGTGGAGCCAGCAGTGCCATCACATTCGCCGAAATCGTAACCAATACCTACGGCTGGAATGTGATGAAGCCAAAGGCAATCGACAAGGAGATGTGGGACGAAATATATAATGTGTATGTCAAGGACAAGTACCATCTCGGCACCAAGGAGTTCTTCGACAAGCAGAATCCGGCAGCGCTGATGGAGATGACTGCCGTGATGATGGAGAGTGCCCGCAAGGGAATGTGGAAGGCTACTCCTCAGCAGCTCAAGGACATCGCCAAGCTTCATACCGAGACCGTGAACAAGTATAAGCCTTCATGCTCCGGTTTTGTCTGCGACAATGCCAAGCTGCGCAACTATATCGCCAGCAAGACCGATGCTGCTTCTGCCAAGGAATATCAGCAGAATGTAGAGCAGATCCGCGATGCTGAGGCTGCGAAGAACAGCAGCGACAAGGGTATGGTGATGAAGAAGGAGACGCTGAATGAGGAAGCTCAGAAGACCACCACTGTGGTGAGCGGCATCGTAGTAGGTGTCATCGTCATTGTAGCGTTCGTTGTGCTCGCCGTATATTTGCGACGTCGTCGCAAAATGATGAGTGAAGAATAATTCAACACTTAACAGTGAAGAATAATTCAACATTCAACATTTAACATTCAATATTTTTTAAAAAAGTGGAGACATTAGTTTTAGTAATGATGATATTGGTTTGCTTCAGTTTTGTGCTGAAGCAGACCTTCCACGGAGTGAAGGAGATTATGATCATTTCGGTGCTCGTAGCCTTTTTCGTGGGAATGACCTGGCCATTCGCCATCGAGCAGTCGAAGACGCAGATTGCGGCTTGGATAGCTGACCAGAAGCTGATGCTCGATATGGCGGTGCTGCTGAGTATCGACGTGGCACTCACGATGCTTTTCTGTGTGCACCACGTAGATCTGAAGACTTCGGAACATGTGAGCCGCCGCAAATGGGTGTTCTTCATCTTCCTGAAGTATTTCCCGGGTTTGCTGATTTTCCCAGTGCTTTTCAGCGTTCTGGTGATGACCATCTTCCTGCTTCCCGGCGTATCGTTCCAGGTAGTGGCATGGGTGCTTGCCGTAGTGCTGCTGGTCTTGACGCCGGTATTCACCTACGGTTTGAGATGGCTCTTGCCGGAGCGACCAATCCGCTTGGAACTGCTTTTCCTGGTAGAGGTGCTGCTCGGATTGATGGGCATCATCGGTACGGTGAATGGCAGGACAGCCGTGGCAGGCTTCAACAGTTTCGATGCCCTCTCGCTTCTCGGCGTCATCGCCATCGTCATTGTAGGAATAGCAATAGGATGGGGCTGCTATCGCATCAAGATGCAGCGCTTATCACAGAAACTGTAAAGGCGCAAGCCAACTTAACATTCAACATTCAACATTTAACATTATAAAAAAGATGAATTACATATCAGACGTATTGTTTTGGATTTCCACAGGCATGCTGGTTCCTGTGATTATTTTGTTGATTTTCTTCTTCCTCAGAGCCTTGCTGCTCCTTGGAGGTTTCTTCGGACAGTATCTTGTTAAGCGCAAGTCGGGTGCGGAGATTCGTGAACAGATGAACACCCTGACGCTCGATAACATCGATACCCTGGGCGATCGCTTGCCTAAGAACAAGCAGGCTGTCATCGTTTCCTATATGAAGAAACTCGTGGACAACCGTCAGAGCAAGGCGCAGGTGAACCGCATCCTCGACCAGTATGCCCAGTTTGTTGAGAAGGATCTTTCTCTTCCTTCTACTCTTCTGAAGATGGGTCCGATGCTCGGTTTGATGGGTACCTTGATTCCGATGGGTCCTGCCCTGGTAGGTCTTTCTACCGGTGATATTGCTTCGATGGCTTACAATATGCAGGTGGCTTTCGCTACCACCGTAGTGGGATTGTTCTCTGCAGCCATCGGTTTCGTAACCAAGCAGACCAAGAACCGCTGGTACACTGAGGATATGAGCAACCTCGAGTTTATGGCAGACCTTTTGGAGGAAAAGTAAAAAGGCTTTTAAAGGTAAAAAAGTAAAAAGGTAAAAAAGTTAAGATATATAATTTATGAGACAGAGACGCAGAAATAGGCTTGCGCATGATGGCGAGGATGATGATCCGATGAGCGTAGTGAGCAACCTCTTCGATGTGGCGATGGTGTTTGCCCTTGCCCTGATGGTGGCACTCGTTTCGCGCTATAATATGACGGAAATGTTCAGCAAGGATAACTTCACGATGGTGAAGAACCCTGGCAAGGAGAATATGGAAATCATTACCAAGGATGGACAGAAGATCAATCGCTATACTCCTTCTGAAGACCAGAGCCAGAAATCTGGCAACAAGGGAAAGAAGGTAGGCATTGCTTACCAGCTGGAGAATGGCGAAATCATCTATGTTCCGGAAGATAAATAATCGGGGATTGCAAATCCCCTCAAACAGAAAATATTATTGTAACTAAAAGAAAAATAAAGAAAAATGAAAAAGTTTAAGACAATGATGGCCATGATGTTGGCTTTGGTTTCTATGTGTGTAGCATTCAGCTCTTGCAGCAGTGATGATGATGACAATAATGGTGCTGGCTCTTCTGCAACAGCAGAACAGGTTGTTGGTACTTACGTTGGTGAAACAATGTCTATTGCTTTGGCAGGTCAGGGTGATATGGACCCATTGGAGAATGCAACTTTTAAGTTGGAAAAAGTTGATGATAGTCATGTAAATATCATCCTTCCTGCATTTGGATCTGCACCTATGGCTTTGCCATCAATTACAGTGAAGAATCTTGCTGTAACAGAGTCAAATGGTACTTATTCTATTCCTGAAACCAGTTTTGATCAAACATTGGAAAATGGCAAAGGTCTTTCTAAAACTGCTATAAAAGCAACTATAAAAGATGGTAAAATGCAGATTACTTTTGTTTTACAGTATGGTAAAATGCCTTTTGTCATGAACTGTTCTTCGAATGCAACAAAGAAGTAATGATCGATGAAACAAAAGATATTCGCACTATTCCTGATCCTTTGCGGATTGTGCCTGAATCTGAAAGCCGAAACCCAGGGCGATGTCGTGGGTAGGGTGCTCGATGATTCGGGCGCACCTCTGGCGGGTGCTACCGTCCAGATTTTGCATGCAAAGAGTGGGGTAACAACTGATGAAGACGGATATTTCCGCATTCCTTACAGTAAGGATGGAGCGGTGAGAGTGAAGGTGAGTTTTGTGGGCTATCAGACTCAGACTTTCGTACTGAAAGCGGATGAGAGAAAAGGTGAGCAGCATGTGCTTCGCCTTCAACCGGATGCTACAGCCCTCGATCAGGTGGTAGTTACCGCAACCCGAACTCCGAAGGCTTTGAAGGATGCTCCTGTGGTAACCCGTCTGATTACCGCCAATGATATCAAGATAGCTGATGCTACCAATATCCAGGACCTCCTCACCGAGCAGATGCCGGGTCTGGAATTCGGCTATGCCATGAATCAGGAGACTTCTCTTAACATGAATGGTTTCGGTGGAAATGCCGTGCTCTTCCTCGTAGATGGCGAGCGATTGGCTGGTGAAACCATGGATAATGTAGATTATAGTCGTCTGAACTTGGATAATGTAGGACGTATCGAGATAGTAAAGGGTGCTGCTTCGGCGCTCTATGGCGCCAATGCCGTAGCCGGAGTCATCAATATCATTTCCCGTGAAAACAGTGAGCCTTGGACTGCCAATGTCAACACCCGCTACAACAACTTCAACAAGGAGTGGCGCCACGGTGGAAGCTTCAGCTTCAATGCCGGAAAATGGAATTCGCAGACCAGCATCCAGTGCACCACATCGGATGAGGTTCAGCTTACCAGTCCTTTCGATACAGAATCCAACATCCTCCATATTTATGGTGGAGAGACCTTCAATGTGAAGGAGCGTCTTACCTACAAGCTCTCTGATAAGGTAAAACTGATAGGTCGTGGCGGTTATTTCAATCGTATCAGCAAGCGCAGCAACTATGATGATCATTACATGGATTATTCTGCCGGACTGAAGACCGTGATGAATCTTTCGGAGAATGATAATCTGGAGATTTCTTACGGCTTCGACCAGTATGACAAGGCTCGATATGTGAATGATGAGCGTACTCACGACCACGATTATACCAACCGTCAGAATACCGTCCGTGCCCTCTATTCCCATATCTTCGGCAAGAATACATTGACGGTAGGTGCAGATTTCCTGAACGATTATCTTACCACCTATCAGTTTGAGGATAATGAATCAAAGAATCAGAATTCATGTGATGCCTTCGCCCAGTTCGATTACAATCCTTTGCAGTGGTTGAACATCGTGGCAAGTCTTCGTCATGATTACTTCTCTGCATCCAGCCAGCATGCCACTACTGGTCGTCTGGCTCTGATGACCAAGTGGAAGGGTTTCTCCATCCGTGCCAACTATGCCGGTGGATTCCGTGCCCCAACGCTCAAGGAGATGTATATGAACTTTGATATGGCAGGTATGCAGATGATTTACGGTAATCCGGATCTGAAGCCGGAGAAGAGCAACAACTACAACCTGGCGCTGGAGCATACCGGAAGGGTGAAGAATGCTGGCTTCTTTACCGGTCAGTATAGTCTTACCCTGATGGGTTATTATAATAAGTATGATAAGCGCATCACTACCGAAGATTATGCCGATTATACCCCGGGAACCGGTCAGCCGGATGTGGCTTCGCGTTATTGCAACGAGGATGGAGTAGAGGTGAGCGGCATCGACTTCAGTGCCCAGTACCGTTCGGATATGGGACTCGGTGTGAAACTCGACTACAGTTATCTCCATGTGGGTGGCAGAAGCGTAGATTCCCAGTTCTCCCAGCCTCGTCCGCATTCAGCTACCTGGCGTTTCGACTACGATCGTCAGCTCTGTTCGTTCTATCGCATCAATGCCGCTCTGTCAGGCAGATACCTGTCCTCTCCTGATACGAACATCAAGAAGCATGACAGCAGTTATCAGTTGTGGAAGTTCACGCTTCAACAGCGATTCCTGGATGCCGTCAATCTGAACTTTACGGTAGATAATCTTTTCGGTTATACGCCAAAGAACTATTATTGGAGTTCTGCGATGACTACCGGCCGCACCTTCTCAGTAGGTCTTTCTATCGATATCGACCGTTTCGTAAAGGTATTCTAATAAAAATAGCAGGGTGGACCAGTCTTCCATCCTGCTTCTTTTTTATTAATAGCACCCCTCTAACTGTATAAAAACAGGTAGTTAGGGCGATTTTTCTTGTTTTGCCTAGAACCATCTCTTCTTCATTTTCTTCAAGAAATCCTTGGTGATAGGGAAGCCGGAGGCATCACCTATTACGGAGTCGATATGGCAGAAGGGACATTCGGCTGTAGGCGGCTCATCAGGGAAGTAATCTGTGATTTCGGATGGCGTGAAGATTTCGCAGCAGCTGAAGCAGCCGCATTTTCCTGACTTCTCAATCTGTTCCTTGTTGCTGAAGCAGCAATCGTGAGCCTGGCGGAAAATCCTGTCTTTCTCCTCCTCTTCTTTCTGCTTTTTCTCAGCCTTTTCCAAATACCCCTTGAATCGTCTCTGAAGATAGAGCGGCACATGATAGTGAGGGGCGAAGACATACAGCGACGGAACGTGGTCGTGGTATTCGTAGCCGGGACCATCTATCACGGTATAGCTGTCATCCGTTTCATCGTATGGCAGTTCATCCAATCCCCTTTTATCCTTGGCAGCCTGGTTTCTCTCCCAGATCCATTCGGTGGTAAGCGGAGTTCCGACAACGATGGCAAGTTTTACCTCATTGCCCCGATATACTTCCACGATGTCACCTTTCTGGAATCTAATCTGTTCTGCGCTTCTGCCTCGGAAGGTCTCGTCAGGATGATGGTTGTATGCAGGCAAATCGCAGACTCCGGGATAGTAAATGCTGAAACGCGAACAGCAG
>OJMO01000424.1_pt1 | contig 31034 bp, 25 predicted proteins | sample 1597241 | NCBI WGS metagenome assembly OJMO01 (sample SAMEA2452129, study PRJEB22498) | human gut metagenome | biome: human feces; feature: human gut; material: feces | place: Australia | collected 2012 | reverse complement strand
TACATCGTTTGGATGATGAAGGAGAAGATGGGAGCCTTGAAGGTTTATGCAGGAGTGATTGCTGCGATAACCCTGATTCTCAATATCGCCCTGCTGGTGGTAAAAAAAGGATGGGTGCCAGAAAGCATCTTCCACGGCAAGCATGCCATAGACAATATCGCCATGCTCCATGCGCTCGAAAACAACGATTTGCTCATCCCATGCTGCATCTTTATGGTTATCACTTTGGGGGGAGTTTACCTCATCTTCCGAGCACTCAAGAAGAAGAATTCAGGCAATATTGTTTCATATACTCTTGCCACCATCGTGGGTCTCTTCCTGATGCTCGACTCCAGTCTGCAGCCACCGGTACTCAACACGAAGGCCGATAAGCATCTGGCGCCGGTTATCGAGAAGAAGTTTGATACTAGCAAACTCTATTCTTATATGTCGGTAGATATGCTGCATTTCTTCAGCCTCAACTTCTATCTGGGCGATAAGATCCAGCAGTTTGACAAGGTATTGCCACAGGATGGCGTGCTGATGATTCCGGAAGAAGACATGCCTGATTTCCTTGAGAAATTCGGCAAGGACTACACCTTCCAGAAGGTTTGGGAAGTAAGAAAGACGGTAGAATGGCACAACAAGGTAGGTTTCTACCGATTCGTGAAGACTAGTGCCAATATTGCACTTAACAAATGATTAATGATTAATTATTAGTGATTAGATACAAAAAAAGCATCGGGATTATAAGTACCGATGCTATTTTTGTATCTATCAAATTGATATTCTTCTTATTTTCTTTCTTCGATAAGATTATACTCTTTCTTCGATGAAGTATCGTGGGCGACGCTTCACCTCGGTATAAATCTTGCCGATATAGACGCCCGTAATGCCTACGCCCGTGGTGATGATGCCTCCGATAAACCACATGGAAACAAGCATGGAGGTCCAGCCCTGAATGGTCTTGCCCTGGAAATATTCTACCAAGGCAAAGATAATCATGATGACTGCTACCAAAGTCATCGCCAAACCCAAGAAGGTGATAAACCGAAGAGGTGCTACGGAGAACGAAGTGATGCCATCGATACTGAAGCTCAGCATCTTGGTAAACGGATACTTACTCTCACCCGCCTCACGAGCCTTGCGGTCGTAATAGACGAATCCCTCCCGGAAGCCCAACTGGCGTACGATGGATCTGAGGAAGAGATTGCGCTCGGGATACTGCATCAGAGCCTTCAGGGTGCGGTTGGTCATCATGCGGAAATCGGCATGATTGTAAACCGTATCCTTATCCACACTCTGCATCAGCTTATAAAAAGCCTGGGCGGTAAAGCGCTTGAAGAAGGTATCGGTCTTACGCTCCTTGCGCACACCATAGATGATATCCTTGCCTTCCTGCACCTGGCGCACCATATCCACGATAACGTTCTCATCGTCCTGCAGGTCGGCATCGATACTTACCATCGCATCGCAATGGTCTACCGCAGCTTCCATACCTGCCCAGAGCGCATTCTGATGGCCCCGGTTATGCGACAGTTTGATGCCATGCACATACCCATGCTCCTTGGCAGCATCCGAAATCATCTGCCAAGTATGGTCACGACTGCCATCGTCGACAAGCAGCAGTTCTGTGTCGGCATCAGTCTCTTTCTTAATCTTTCTGATCAATGCCCCCAGCACATCTAAGGTCTTAGGCAGCACTTCTTCCTCGTTATAACAAGGGATAACTATCAATATCTTCATTTGTAAGCCAGTATTTATTCAGATGCAAAAGTAACTCATTTTTTCTATTTAAACAAGAAAAACGTTTAATATTTTTTATTCTTGATATATATTTCCCGTTTTTCTCCATTCTTTCTTACCATTTCCACTTTACCTGTATCTCCAGATCGGTTTGCGAAGAGCGGGAGATTTCCTGCAAACCAGAAGAGATGTGAGAGCGGTCGAAATAATCGGTTGTACCCAATTTGGCGATAAGCAGCAGATGGGAACCTATCTCTGAGCGTGCCACCAAGGCGTAACGGATACCCTCGCCGTAGTAGCTGCCGAAACTCATCTGATAGAGCAGACCGGGCTCATAAGCGTAGATACGGGAGGCAAAATCGGAAGTATGGAAATAGCCCAGGCAGCCTCTCAACGTTCCTTTCAACTGCTTCTTCCATTTCCATTCCCATCCTATATGCTCGCTCACCATATAGCCTTTACTAAGCTCATCGCCCTCATTCTTCATCGTGCTTTCCGCCTGGCTCATCGTATAGTCTAAACTGGTTTTGGCGCTCCATCGTTTTTGGACTATTGTGGTATAGAGGCGCAGACGGCCGGTTGTGGTACCCGCCTTATCCTTATAACGGAACCTTCCTCCTACCGTCAGGACTCTGGAGGGCTGGAAGAGAATATTCACCAGATTATCCCAACTCTGTGTGCTCTCCCTGATCTGATACTTAGGCCAGGCGAAATAGGCGAAATCGCTGTAGGCTGTGATGCTCCAATGATGGGCAGGAATCCAGGTAAAGCCCAGATATACGCCGTTTTCATCCTGCACATCGCTCCCCTCGGAAAAGCTGTTGCTGAAGAGAGAATAATATCGGGCAGAATAGAACCTGTGAAGAGCCATGAACGTGAAATGGTCGGAACAGAGATAGGAGGCTGCATTGAGCGTGGCTATGGAACCGCAATCGCCAGTTGCCGTTTCGCCGGAGAGGGTGAGGCGATGGGAGATATAACCATAGCTGATGCTGGCATTCCAGAAGGCATTCCCCTCTGGAGCAAAACGCTTGTAAAGCTGGCTTTTATTGGGCGTGAGCGGAAGGGAAAAAGAGGTATAAAAGGCTGTACCTCCGATGTGCCAGCCCTGATGCCGGTAACAGATGTTGCCTCCCACAAGTGTATTGGATGCTACCTTCTGTTTAGCAATCTCATTTACCGTGCGATGCAAACCGGTCTTCAGGATGGTCTTGATGCCCCCGCCGTCAGCAGAAAGCGTAGCATCTATCTGGCGATAAGAAAGAAAGCCGGTCAGTTCGAGGCCCTTTAATAAGGTATAGGTGGCTGCGGCGCCTTGCAGATAATTGGCTGAAGAACGGGAAGAATGACCGCGGATGATGCAGGAAGATGATCTGCCCAAGGAGGTTAAGGCTGAGAGTTTGCCGAAGCCGAAATCATTATTGAGTATCAGTCCCAATCCTACGTTCAGTCTGTATCTGCCCAGGGTGATATTCTTCCATCTGCCCAGGTTCTTTACCTGAAGATAGAAGGAATAGAAGTCGTAACCCATCGTGTTCCTGCCTCCGAAGAATGGTTCGCCGGCATCCTGAGAAGCTACGAATCCCAGTTTGACGGAATTGCCGTAGCGAAACTGGTAGCGCAGTCCGTGCTTGTAAGGATAACCCAGATAGCCGTCGGTTCCGCTCGCATCGCCCTTGCGCTCATAAAAAGGAACCTTCAGCATGCCCATCACCTCGTGCTTGCCATACTGGGCGATGTTTTTAAGACTGGGGAAAGCCGGCTTGCTCCGGTCATCGGCCACATAGAAGAAACAACTCATCAGCTGGCGCTGGTACCAGCTGATACTGCTTATCAGGGTAAGCTCGCTCATACTCTTCAACTGTCCATAGCGGTAGATATAGAACAGGATGTCTTCTACCTGCGATGCAGTAAGAAACGGCATGCGCTCCAGTTCTTCTCTCGTTGCCGTATTCAGATTGACGGGATGCTGCGCCATCTCCTCCAAATCTTCTTCATAGTCCTGCCAGGCTACATGCTCGAAATCTTCGGATGAAGAAAGGTCGGACAGCAGTTGCTGCCAAGGGGACGAAGCGGAAAGAGAATCTTCGGGCACGGCGCCCAGTTCTGAATGAGAGAAAGATTGGGCTTGAGCCCATAAGGCACAGAAGATTTGGGAGCTGCCTACGAGAAACAGTTTCAACAAGAGGGATGTTATGGAATGAGCATGCTTCATGCGTAGTAGGCACTTTGTTTATTAAATTAAGACAAAGTTACTGCTAAAATATGAAAAAGAGAAAGAAAAAGCCAAGAATCTTTCTCAAATTGAGAAATAATCTGTAATTTTGCGGCGTAATTAGTAACACAAAGGGGCTTACACCTCTTTATATATAGAAGAAGCTCCACGAAGAAAAGGAGTTGGACAAAGAACATTGAGGAGATTTACATGAAACAGAAAATATGCTTTTTACTGGCGATGCTCTTCTGCATCACCCTGCAAACCATGGCGCAGACCGATGGCGACAACCCTGAAGACAGGGAGGTGGACATGGATACTCCTACCTTTGAACCGATGGTGAAGGTAGGAAAAGTGCTCCTGGATCATGACAGCGTGCAATATGTTCAGGTGAACAACGTGTACATCTATCCGCAGCCGGTATTCAAGAACGCCAAGGAGCGAATGGCTTACAACCGTTTGGTATACAACATCAAGAAGGTGCTGCCGATAGCCAAAGAGGTAAGAAGGATTATCATCGAAACGGGTGATTATCTGGAAACGCTGCCTAACAAGAAGGCAAAGGACGCACACATGAAACTGGTGGAGAAAGGTATCAAACAGGAATATACCCCGAGAATGAAGAAACTCACCTATGCACAGGGTAAACTCTGCATCAAACTGGTGTATCGTGAGTGCAATTCCTCATCCTATCACCTGATTCAAGCCTTTCTGGGTCCTATCCGTGCCGGATTCTATCAGGCATTTGCAAGCCTCTTCGGTGCCAGCCTCAACAAGAAGTACGACCCGAACGGCGTTGACAGATTAACAGAAAGAGTGGTAAGACAGGTAGAATCGGGGCAGATTTAACCAGCTCATCTTATTCAGAAAGCCCATACACTTAGGTATAAAAGCATTTCCTGTCAATAGGAATTGCTTTTATACCTAAGTTTTTTTGTTGATACAAGCAGAAGAAATCTCCGTTCATAGACATCGAACCGCCGTTCAGTGTCTTTGAACCGACATTCAGTGTCTTTGAACGGCGGTTCAATGTCTATGAACGAAGATTTAAACAGGCTGAAAAAAGAAATGTTCCTAAGAAAAGCAACAACTTTTCCTAGGAACATTTCCTTTTATATTCGAATGGGATGCCCACCTATTCCTCAGTATAAAGCACCTGAATCATAGTCTGACCAACCGCCTTAAGCACATTCTTATCCAGATGAGCCATATCATCGCTCACGGTGTGCCAGGTAGGACCGAAACTGCTCTGCTGGCAGTCTGGATAATAAGCTATCACATCTACAGTAGGAATCTTAGCCTTCTCGTTAACCGGAATATGATCATCAGTAATCATTCCGCCATCGCTCTTAGGGAAGTAAGAGCCAAAACCTGCCTGACGGGCTGCAGCCCAAACCTTCTTCACGATGCCACCGGCATACTGCATAGACATACCTTCACGATAGAACTTGGCTCCCTGTCCGCCCACCATATCGAGGAGGATTCCGAAACGAGGATTATATCCCTCAGGCTTGTTCTCGCTCCAGTACTGGGCACCCAAAGCCCAAGTATCGCCATCGTCCTGAACATCAGCCCACTGAGGTGTTCCCCAGTCTTCGGTATCGAAACATACGAAATCTACGCCGATGTTAGGATTCAGCTTCTTGTCAGCCTGCAGCTGGCGGGCTATCTCCAACATGACGGCTACTCCGCTGGCTCCATCGTTGGCAGCCATTACAGGCTTGCGCCAGTTGGTGCTGTCGGGGTCGTTGTCAGCCCAAGGACGGCTGTCCCAATGAGCACAGAGCAAGATGCGGGTTTCAGCCTTCGGGTTGTAATGGGCGATGATATTGGTATTCTTCAGGATGGTACCATCATAGCCCTTGAGGTCAGCCTTCTGGGTTTCTACCTCGCAACCAAACTGCTTGAACTTGCTCACAATCCATTCGCCACACTTGTCGTGCGCCTCGCTGTTCATGACGCGAGGACCGAAATCGCATTGTGCGGCACAATAAGCCAACGCCGAATCGGCATTAAAGGCAGGACCTACAGGATTCAGCTTCTCTGCTTCCTCTACTTCCTGGATTTCCGGCGAACCGGTGTTGGCATTCTTATAGCTGATAGCTCCAGCTACCACTCCGGCAGCAACTACCAAGCCTAAAATTATCTTCATTTTCTTCGTCATAACATTAATGTTTAAAGTTCTGCACCTGCGTCATCACTCTGAGCCAGTTGCCTCCCCAAATCTTGACAATATCCTGCTCGCTATATTTGCGGCGCAACAGCTGGAGGGTGAAATTGATGAGTTCAGAAGAGTCGGCGAGACCTCTGATGCCGCCGTCTCCATCAAAGTCGGTTCCCAGACCTACGTGGTCGATACCCATCACATCGATGGCATGCTCAAGATGGGTGATAGCGTCCATGATGTCGGCTTCACCCTCTTTACGCAGGAATCCGTGATAGAGCGTGGTATGAGCCACACCACCCTTTGCTGCGAGGGCACGCATCTGGTCATCGGTCAGATTACGAGGCACATCGCAGAGCGCACGGCTGCTGCTATGGCTGCAGACAATAGGCGTCTGGCTGATATCAAGTGCATCGTAGAAACTCTTCTCGCCACCATGACTCAAATCTACCATGATGCCCAGGCGGTTCATCTCATGAATCACCTTCTCGCCAAAACTGCTCACACCATTATGGGTATTGCAGCCGCGGGCACTATCGCAGATATCATTATCACCATTATGGCAGAGCGTGATATAAACGATGCCGCGCTGGGCGAAATGCTTCACGTTACTGATATCGTGCTCCAGGGCGAGACCGTTCTCGATGCCGAGCATGATGCTCTTTCTGCCATTCCGCTTATCGCTATAAAGATCGGCAGGAGTGCGGGCTATGCTGAGATACTGCCTGTTCTTGCTCACAATCTCTTCTATCTTGTCGAAGATGAGGTCGGCATACTGCGCAGGTCCCTTTACATCGAAAGCCACCTTGCTGCTGAAGCTCTCGCCTATCTGAGGCTGTGGCAGGTAAGCTACCATCGTGGTAGCATCCTGATGTCCATCGGTCATCTTATGGAGATCAACCAGGATGCGGGAATCGCGATGATCAAACTTGATGCCCTGAGGGAAGAACATCGGAGTATCACAATGGGTATCGAGCGTAAGGATGCGCTTATGCAACTGCTTGGCTGCATAAAAGTTGTTAGCCTGATTAACCAGCCATTGGAAAATCTTCAATCCTTCTTCTTCCAGCCATTCCGGATGCCATTGCACACCGAGAATCTGCTTATACTCGCTACTCTCTACAGCCTCGATAATATGGTCAGAAGATTTGGCGATGGTGCGCAGATGATTGCCTGGCTCGCTTACCGCCTGATGGTGGAACGAGTTGACAAAGATCTTCTCCTTATTATATATATTATATAAGGTGGAATCTTTCTTGATTTCTACGATGTGGGTAGGTTCAGTACGGTCGGCATCCTGGCTGTGTTTTACCAGTTGCTTGATATCCTGGCACACCTTTCCACCCAGCGCAATGGCAAGGGTCTGGATGCCCCGGCAGATGCCAAGCATAGGAATCTGGCGGTTGAAAGCCAATCGGGTAATCATCAGTTCGGCAGCATCACGTTCCTGATTGATGTTGTGAAGACGGGGAGAAGGCTCTTCGCCCATCCACAGCGGATTATGGTCGCCGCCACCCGTCAGAATCAATCCATCAAGATGCTCCAGGGTATTGACGATGACCTGAGCATCGGCAACAGGAGGAATAATGACTGGCGTACCGCCAGCCGCTATTACCTGCTTATAATAACGGTCGCGAAGCGTAGCATCGATACCTTCATAATTGGCAGTAAGGCCAATTACAGGCTGATGCTTCGCTTCGGGAAATCTAGAGTATGCATCCTGGAGATGCGACTCTAAGTCAAATGTTTCCATTTGTTTATCTTTCAAAAAATAATGATTCAAGATCTTCTAAAAATCGTACTCAGGTATGGAGACTCTTATTAATCTTCATCCAGAAGTACAGGAATCTCACGCTTGATGCTCTGCTCAAGAGAAATAAGCGTTTCGGTAGAAACCACACCAGGGATAGCCTGAAGCTTATTGTTGAGCAGATCCATGAGCTGCTCGTTGTCGCGGGCATAAAGCTTGATCAGCATGGTGTATGAACCGGTTGTAAAGTGGCACTCTACGATTTCAGGAATGTTCTGCAAGCGCTCTACCACCTTTTTATACATATTACCGCGCTCCAAGTTCAAACCTACATAAGTGCAGGTAGAATAACCCAGGCTTTTAGGGTTTACATCAAAACCGCTACCGGTGATGAAACCATCCTCCATCAAGTGCTGAACACGCTGATGGATGGCAGCACGAGACACGCCACATTCTGCGGCTACGTCTTTGAAAGGAATACGGGCATTCTTGGAAAGGATGCCGAGAATCTTTCTGTCTAGATTGTCTATTTTCTCCATTTCGTTTTGTTTTATATTATTCTATTTATAAGGTACTTTTCTATACCAGATAGCAAAATTAATAAAATCTATTGAAACTGCAAACAAAATGCACGAATATTTTGCAATATCCGTGCATTTTGTTGTTTTTTATACGAATTTTAACAGAAAAAATCGCTTTTATGGCATAGAAATTAAAAACAAAAGAAGCATGATTTTCAAGAGATCCCTTGGTGGACTCTCACTTTAAATTTCAATAGATTGCCCTTTTCTCTTCAGATGCATTGATTAAACAAGAGGCAAAGACTCTAAAAATATTCAATTAAGGGAAGTTGTAAATACTATATGAACGATTTGTCTTTTAAAAATTATCTCTACGCTGGAGTCGGGTATCTTTTGAAGAATCTCATATTTATAGACCTGTTACGTCATGGATTATGATGTATATGTAAGTAACATAAAGGAAAAAGAGGTGGATTTTGTAGCCATCAAGAATGATTGAACCATCTATGTACAAGCCACCTATATGCTTGTTGGTGAGCAGACAATAGAGCAAGAATATGCTCCGTTAGAGTGTATTGCTGATAACTATGAAAAAGTTGTGGTATCGCTTGACGACCTCCAACAGCCTTCCCGCAATGGCATTAGCATGTATTTCTGTATTTTCAACGGAATCTGATTTGTGTGTAAATTTTGAAAATATGAATAATGGAAATAATGTACTGAATAAAACCATATTATCAGAAAAATAATAGAAATATTTTCCAAAAATCATCTTTTTAACCTATATTTTAGCAAAAATATCTTAATTTATTTGGTGGTTTCATAAATTAGATTTAATTTTGAAGCGGTTTTCATAAAATTTGCAGTTGCATATAACATTATGAGTGGAGACTCATTACTAAAAATGTTTCTTGTACTGCAATACCTACGCCGATTAGATGCTCTCGCATTACATTATTGTAGGTGGGACTGCATAGGCAAGGGTGCCAAATCAGAGGTAATGAGAGCCACTATTTATGGGAAGCGTTTATCATGCGCTTTGTAACTTGACGTCTTGAAATTCTCGCAAAGTTTCAAAATGATTCAGTCACGTAACAAGGCAACGATAGATGCTCATGGGATGTTTTTATAATACCCCTAATATCATTCTGTGCATCTTATATAATATAAGGTGTACAAGTTTGGTATATTGGGATAATTATATCAACTATCGGCGTGGGTTTCTGTTCGTTGCTCGTTCTTGACTGGATGGGCAATGCGAGAAGCCTCAAGACGTAGGACGAGTGACAAGATCAGACTCCTGCGCTTTTTCGTTTATAGTCAAAAACTTTTCATGTAACTTATATTGCCGATGCTTGGGAGTCAATAGGCTATGTTAAACATATATGAAAAAGATTGCGTTTACTCTTTTATTATTAGCAGGTAGTATTGCCTCAATGCATGCACAGGCTAAATTTGAGCATGCACAAACACGTATCCAAGAGGGTATGTCAGAGTTCTTTGTACGTCCAATGGTAGCTGAGCTCCAGATGATAAACAAAGATTGTCAAGAATGGTCATTTAATATCTTCCCTGGAGTTTCTCTTTCTGAGATTAGTACAGCAATGCTTGAGAATGCAAAAGCTAATGCTGCTTTCAAAGCTGCAAAACTTGCAGGTGCAGATATTATTCTTGGTGCAACTTTTTATGTTATCAATAATGAGAAGGCCAAAGGCTTAGATGTTACTGTGCGTGGTTATCCTGCTAAGTATGTGAGATTCCATAATTATGGCGAAGGTCAGTTGGGTACAGATGACTCCAAGTGGATTGACCCTTTACAGAATGGTGCCCGCATACGTGCTATATCTGTTGATAATAAGCAGAACAAAGCTGTTGGCAATGAGAATCGAAATAAGTAAACATAAATATTAATTCTAAAATTATAACACAATGAAAAAGTTATTATTATTGGCTATTGCCACTATCATGAGTCTTGGTGCTTCTGCCCAGCTCATCACATCAAACACAGTTACTTACAAAAAAAGTAGTGGTTACAACCGCATCGGTGTATCATACAACTCAATTAGTTCAAATGCAGAAGGTTCAGAATCTGTCAGTGGTGTTTCTTTAGCTTGGACTAAGGGCATCTCTGTAGCCAAAGATATTCCTCTGTTTGTAGAAACTGGTCTTGGTGCAACTTACGCTTTTGATGATTTAAGTGCTGTGATTGCAACAATTCCCTTGAACGTAACTTACAAGTGGCCTGTAACAGAGAGTGTCAAGATTGCCCCTTTAGCAGGTCTTACATTTAATGGAAACATCACATCTGACGTTGATGATATGAAGTTCTTTACTCTTGGCTGGCAAGCTGGAGTCAATGTTGAATTGGGTAAATTCTACGTAGGTCTATCTTATGGTGGAGGGTTGACCGATTTTGTTAAGTATGAAGATGATTACGAATCATACAATTACAAATTGAACAATTTTGCAGCAACAATCGGTCTTGTATTCTAACAAATGCATAAGTTTTAGATAGGGTCTGCCTAATATCTGTTACAATGACGGATATTGGGCAGATTGTTTGTTTAATAATTTAAGAGTTGAATATATGAAAACTGTGATTTTGGCAGTGCTGATGATACTATCTGCTACTATTACCCATGCACAAGATAACTACTCGTTGACAAAAGAAGGGAATAGTTATATTTGCAAAGGTTCCAAGCCATGTAAAATTGATGAGCGAACAACCTTTGGTAGTGCAGCTCTCTGGGCTATGGAGAAATCCAGCAACGTAGTTGAAAACACACTAAAATGTGATCCCCAAAAATTAGTGCTAAGTGTTGGTTGTAATATTGCTGAAAACGAAAACTCTGATAAGGTTTATACTTTTCAACTTAATATTGCTGTGAATAAGGGCAAAATAGAGTTTCTCATAAAAGACGTTAAATGTGCCCCAAAGGGTGTCTTAGCGGTTTTTAAGACTATGTCTTTTGACAAAATAAACTTAGAGAAAAAGCCCCAATACAAAGAATATATAGAGAAGTTTTCTGTTTTATGCAATCACTTTATCCAACAAACGATGCATGAAATTCTTGATTCAAAAGTAGAATTGTCTCATTGGGAAGCTATCGTTTCAGGCCAAGTAGTGAAAGGTATGAATCCAAAAGAGGTTATATTAGCAAAGGGTAAACCACTTACCATTACAGAAAACTCGCAACGTATTATGTGGTCGTATGATTCTGGCACCATTGTTATGATAGAAAACGGAATTGTAAGCGGAGTTATTAATTAAAAACTTGCGAAAGTAAATGCTACAAGATCAAGGATAGGTAAAAATAAAAGTCTCTACCTATCCTTGTTATTATGTAACGGTTTAAAATAACAAGGTACAATTTAGTGTCCTTTTTATGAAGCAGCACATAGTTAAAGGATAGAGTTTTAAACTCTTCCTTTATCTCATATTTACTGTAAATTACTTTTATCATAAAGGCCAGTTCTCAATAGAAGCGCAAGTATAAACTTTAAGAAAGCGCTTTATTAAGGTCTAATGATGCGCATCGTTAGATCATGCAGATTACCTACAAGTTATATCCTTGAAAATCAGCAAATTTTGAAACGAAAAAGAATCCACCAAAAACACATAACGTATTCCCTTGGTGGATTCTCACTTAAAACTTATATATAGATAAAACCTTGACCGTATATCCATTTTTTCAATGGCAAAAAACTATTGAAATGTTAAAAACCTTGGCATTTTACTACTTTTAGTAGAATCTACCATAGGAGAAAGCGACAATACGCCACCCATCTTGCGTATTGATACCCGAAAGAACTTCCTCGTGAAAAAGAGCCAAAGATAACACTCTATCCTTGGCTCTTACCTTATTATATTTTAGTAGTAATTACTTGTTGAAATGAATTTCGTAATTACTTTCTCCTCTTTGAATGCGCAGCTTTCTTGGCTGCAGGTTTAACAACCTTCTTGTCGGCACTCTTTACTGCAGCTGCATCATCTTTCTGTTCGTCTGCTGGCTCTGGCTTAACCTCTGGCTTTACGATGCTAACCAGCTCAAGATCGAACACCAAAGTAGAGTATGGAGGAATCTGACCAGCCTGGCGCTCGCCGTAAGCCAACTCGTAAGGAATGTAAACCTGCCACTTACTGCCCACAGGCATCAGAGTAAGCGCCTCGGTCCAACCCTTAATCAAGCCATTGGCACGGAACTTGTCAGTCTTGCTGCCACCATGCTTGGATGTAGCATCAAAAACGGTACCATCAATCAGACGACCCTCGTAGATAACTTCTACCTCATCGCTAGCCTTAGGCACCTCGCCATGACCTTCGGTAATCACCTTATACTGCAAACCGCTAGGCAACACCTTTACACCAGGTTTCTTGGCATTAGCAGCAAGGAACTTCTCGCCGGCACCAGCCAAAGCTTCCTTCTGGAAATCGGCAGCAGCCTTAGAGGTAAAGAATGTTGTATCATTAGCCAAAGCTGCGATAAAACCATTCTGGAACATAGCATGGCTGATAGAATCGCCTGTGCTCTTCAACTCTTCCTTTGTGCCAGGATATACACGCTTCTCTACCAGTTTGGCAACCTCCATACCTGCAGAATAAGCTACGGTCTTAGGATTGATACCCATGGCAAGCGCATCCTTGTAACCACGAAGGAAATTCTCCATATAGGCAGTATCTACCTGAAAACTCTGCTGGATATAAGGAATCAGACCACGAGTGGCATTCATACCAGCTACATAACTCAAAGAATCGGCTGATGATTTCAACTCAACAAGAGTAGCCGCCTTCTTAACCTTCTTCTTGCTTGCAGCACTAGCTGTAAACAAAGAAGCACCCGCCACGAGGACGAGTGCTGTCATTAATATTTTCTTCATTTATAAGTCCTCTATAAAAATGAGTTCCCACAAAAATTACTTGCCACCTACTGAAATCAACTCAATCTTGAAGATCAATACAGAGAATGGCTTGATCTGACCCTGCTCACGCTCACCGTAAGCCAACTGCTGAGGAATGTAAACCTCCCAAACAGAACCTGCTGGCATGTGAACCAAAGCCTCAGTCCAACCCTTGATAACCTGGTTAGCACGGAGATCTACGGCCTGACCACGCTTGAAAGAAGAATCGAATACCTTGCCGTCGATTGTCTTACCCTCGTAGTTAACCTTAACCATAGAAGTATCCTTTGGCATAGGGCCGTTACCCTCCTTGATTACCTTGTACTGAACACCTGAAGGCAGAGTAACAACTCCTGGCTTCTTCTTGTTGGCAGCGAGGAACTTCTCACCAGCAACCTTGTTAGGACCATATTCCTTCTCCATGTTCTTAGCCTTGATAGCCATCATCTTAGCCTGAGCTATCTGAGCAGCCTGCTCAACAGTCATCAAGCCCTTCTTGCCAGTAGTACCTGTGATGAAACCAGCCATGAAGTTCTTCAGAGAGATAGACTTTGTAGAATCCTCACCGAACACCTCGTGGTTGATACCCTTAACCATCTGGTTAGAGATCTGCTGACCAATCTGGATACCTGCGTAGTAAGCAGCCTTCTTCTTGTCGTCACCAGCGTTGGCACCATCGTTAAGACCCTTGATGAAATCATCCATGTAAGCAGTATCAACGCCCATGCGCTCTACCAAAAACTCCTTCAGACCCTGAGTCTGAGACATACCCATAGCATAGCTCATTGTATCTACATCAGTCTTGAGATCTGCCTTAGGAGTAGAATTGCCACAACCTACGAATGTAGCAGCAGCACAAGCCACGAGGGCTCCGAAAAATAACTTTTTCATTTCCTTATTTATATTTTAAATCTTTATTTTTATCTATTATATTCCAGGATTGCCTTTACTTCGTTTAAATATATCTACTAACAGATTACTTAACGGCAACGAGCTCTACATCGAAAATCAATGCTGAGAATGGAGGGATAGATGCACCAGCACCACGCTCGCCATAACCCAACTGATAAGGGATGAAGAAACGGAACTTGGCACCCTCGGTCATGAGCTGAAGACCCTCTGTCCAACCTGCGATAACCTGGTTCAATGGGAAGGTAGCAGTCTGACCACGGTCGTAAGAACTGTCAAACTTAGTACCGTCGATAAGCGTTCCCTCATAGTGGCACTCAACCTGATCGGTAGCCTTAGGAGCCTTGCCATTACCTTCACGCAAAACCTGATACTGCAAACCGCTCTTAGTAGTGATGATACCATCCTTCTTGCCGTTCTCGGCGAGGAACTTCTCACCAGCTTCCTTAGCAACCTTGCCCTTCTCGGCAGCAGCAGCCTGAGCCTTAGCCTCCTGCTCTGCAAAGAAGTTCTGTACCAACTCCTGAGCCTCCTGCTCGCCGAGCTGAAGCTTACCGGCGATGGCATCCTTTACAGCCTGTGCAAAATCATCAATATTCAAACTCTCTGCACCCATAGAAGCCAACTGGCGACCGATGCCGATGCCCAAAGCATAACTTACTTTATCCATAAAATTTATTTATAAAAATGTATTAATAATCTTAAAATGTACTTTTTGTCCTTAAAACGAGTGCAAAGATAACATTTTTCTCGCTTAAAACGATGTTATTTGCAGAAAAATTGCTAAATTTGTGCATTCTTAATAAAAAGATTAAGAAAATATGAATAATTAAAACGTGATAAGATGAAGAAACTCGTATTTTTAACCGGTGCAGGCATGTCTGTGGAGAGTGGTTTCAAAACTTTCCGTGGCAATGATGGATTATGGGAAAACTATCCTGTAGAACAGATAGCTACCCATGAGGGATGGGAAGCTGACCCTACCCTAGTAACAAACTTCTATAATATGTTGCGCCATAAACTCTATGCTGCACAACCTAACGAGGGGCATAAACTTATCAAGGAACTGGAAAAAGACTTCGATGTGACGGTAATCACCCAGAATGTAGATAATCTGCATGAGAAGGCAGGTTCCAAGAATGTAATCCATCTGCATGGCGAACTATCAAAGGTTTGCTCTTCACGCGACCCTTACGACTATCGCTACATCAAGGAATTACCTGAGGATGACTGCGAGGTAAAACCGGGAACCGAAGCTGGAGATGGAAGCCTGTTGCGCCCATTTATCGTTTTCTTCGGCGAAAGCGTTCCTATGATTGAGCCGGCAGCCGAAGCTGTACAGCAAGCCGATATCTTCGTCATTATCGGAACCTCACTCAACGTTTATCCTGCTGCAGGTCTGATTTCATATACCAAGCCTCACATTCCTATCTATCTGATAGACCCGGGTGCCGTAAACACCAATGGATATTACAAGATAGAGCACATCATGAAAGGGGCTTCAGATGGTATGAAGGAACTGAAGGAAATATTGGAAAAATAAAAACATTCAGAATACCTAAACAATAAAAGCAAACGGGGAAGCATCCATTGATACTTCCCCGTTTGCTTTTATTACTTTTATTTTCTTTCTATCAATAACATTCTGCATTACACAGCCTCAGATGTTCTGACTCCCATGCGAGCCTCGGCGACATTAACCACATAATCACCCAGTTTTTCGCATTCCTGAATGATATCCATATACAATGTACCTACACCATAGGTATAAAGATGGTTATCCACATCATCCAGATTCTGGTTTCTCAACTGAGTACGATAATTATTAATCTCAGTCTCGATATTGTACGTATGGTTGAGACTGATAGAATGGCGTTCATGAGCAAACATATAGTTCATCTGAGTCAGCGCCTCATCTACCAACTTAAACATCTGATGAATGTTTTCACTCTGCTTGGCAGTAAACTCCTCCTTGTTTTCACCCTTGCGCTTAATGGTGCGGGCAAGATTAAAGCAACTGTCACCAATACTCTCGATTTCAGAAATCTCACGCAACATCGCACGAATCTTCGCCTTGGTATCATCACTCAGATGAGCATCGCTCACCTGATCAAGATACTTGGCAATCTCTATCTCCATATTATCAGAAATACCCTCATACTTCTCGATACGCTCATAGAGTTTGTCGAAAGTCTTGGAATCCTGAGTTTCCAGCAACTCTCTCACCATACCAAACATACGATGGATACGCTCGCCGAAACTGCCGATTTCCTGCTGTGCCTCGAAGACAGAAAGTTCTGGTGTCTTCATGATGCCAGCCTGGATAAAGCGCAAACGGAAATCTTCATCCTCCTTATCTGCCTTAGGCTTGATAAGTTTGCAGACAACTTTTTCCAACTGTGGGATAAACCAAATCAGAACGCCCGTGTTGCAAACATTGAAACAGGTATGGAACATCGCCAGGACAATTGGCAACAACTTTGTCTTCTGTGCCGCAGACATACCACCATCAGGATCATACCCCACGATAGAGCAAACGAAATCTACAAATGGATAGAACAGGCAGAGAACCCAGATTACACCAAAGACATTGAATACCAGATGGGCCAGGGCTGCACGACGAGCCTGGGCATTGGCACCCAAAGCGGCAAGATTGGCTGTAGCGGTAGTTCCGATATTCTCACCCATCACCAAGGCTATGCCCAGATAGATAGGGAGTACGCCTGTAGAACAGAGTAAGATGGTGATGGCCATCACAGCTGCCGAACTCTGTACGATACAGGTTATAAGCGTACCGATCAGGAGGAAAACTACAATCGTGAAATGACTCTTTGTATCAAAAGAACCAAAGAAATCGATAACCGCCGGATTATGTTCCAGATCGAGAGCCTTACCCGCACTACTCAACAGAACGAGCGAGAAGAAGAGGAAGGCGATACCAAAAAGGAAATCTCCGAAATAACGGCGCTTCTTACTATAAATCAGCATAATGCCGAGGAAGAACGCAGGGAATACGACAATCGTTAAATCTACATTATAACCCAGCGACATAATCCATGCCGTAAACGTAGTACCAATGTTGGCACCCATAATAACGGAAATTGCTTGGGCTAAGGTCAGCAAACCGGCATTTACAAAAGAAACCGTCATAACGGTAGTTGCAGAGGAGCTCTGAACGGCACAGGTAATAAAGGTACCTGTAAGCATTCCCGTAAATCGGTTGGTTGTCATAGCACCCAAAATGTGGCGCAACTGAGATCCTGCCATCTTCTGCAAGGCCTCACTCATCACCTTCATACCATAGATGAGCAAAGCTAAAGAACCGAGAATCTGAAAAAAAATCACAAGATATTGACTTGTATCCATATTCATTTGTATTTGTGGAAATGTTTGTTACGTTTCGGTTGCAAATATAATAAGAATTTCCGTTATTACGAAATATTTATTACGAATATTTTAAATTGTAACAGCATTGTAATATTGATGGCAAAAAGCATCTGTAATCGCCCATGCTTAATAGAAGAAAAAAGAAATGGCAGATGTATGCCCATATCATTGCATGGAACAACATCTGCCATTCGTTAATAGGATTTGATTCTACTACCTATCTTATTCCTGTCTGAACATCAAATAAGACGCTTTTCCCGTACCACTCATAGATGGAGAGACATCCGTCTTCAACTCACCTGCTGAGCCAACCATCGGGAATTGATAAACATGATAGCCAGTAGCTGTATTGGTAACAATCACCATATCATTGAAACTTTCCCCATTTTTATCCGTACCTGTAAAGTTCTGGATAAAAGAAATGTTCTCACCCTCGGCAAAGGTCTTCACCGGACAATCCTCGCCTGTAGTAACCTTGTGCATATACAACTTGTTGTCTATAGCATAGTAGATGACAGAGGCAGTCTGAGGAGAAGCCATAATCTTTGCATGATTCAAAGGACTATCCGCAGCAAAATCATAATATTTAGCCTGACATACATAAGGAGGGGAAGTAGAAACATCAGCTACATAATACTTACCATCCTCGCCACTCTTTGCGACAATATAGAATTTAGCAGAAAAACCGCCAATATGCGGAACGACAGCAGAAACCTGCATGTCTTTATCTTTGAATTCTGTAAAGTCACCGCCAAGGAGAGATGGAGCATTTTCCACCGTTCCTTCAGTGCTGCAATTTACAATCATCTGATTCTTCATATCATAAGCAAACTCAACCATAAAGCCTAATACTAACGAAGGATACAACTCATAATCGCCTGCTCCTTGATAGCCCCATTTGCCTATCTCGGAACCCATCGCATGAAGTTTGCCATTGTTTATCAAATAACAATGATCAATATCCCAACCTTGGTCACGGAAAGAAGAATCAATGAAAAGCTGACTGAAATTTATATGAGAAGGAGCCTCATAAAACTCTTGCTCCAAATTCTTCAACAAACTGAAGTCACTACCATTCAAGGTGATGAAATCCTGGGTTGACATGATATGATAAGCAGAGAGTCCTGTTTCCTTGGTAGTTGTACCATTCGTATTTTCCTCCTCATGATTATACGAAGCATTGAGGAACACCATACCGACAGGAGAGCCCTTCAGAGGTTCCATGCCCAGAGAAGAGGTCAGGAAATCATTGACGGTCTTCTGACCATCCAAAGAATAGTAATCGAAATCAGTTCCGCCAGACACTTCTTTCATGACATACCATCCGCTTGTTACGTCGGAAGCTGTTACCGTAAGAGGAGCCTCAACTGAACAGAAAACTCCATTCGACTGATTGGTCACCTGATAATACAATGTATATTTACCCTCTTTCAGATTGACAGGAACATCTAGAATACGCTCCTGTGACAATGTATCCTTCGTTACATTATAAGTACCACTAGAAAGAGTATACCAGAGGTAAGTGAAATTATCCCCTTCACCACCTTTCATCTGAGGCACTATCTTCAATACATCATTTACCTTGACCGTGGCTCCTTCCATGGAACCCAAAACTACGCCAGCAGCATCATCTTCCGAGATATAGTCGTAGTTACCCTTGTCTTCATAACAACTTGTAAACAGCCCCAAGGCCATTGACAAGCAGAGCAACATTTTTGTTATTCTTTTGTTTGTCATAATCTTCTAAACTTTAAGTTTCTATCCTCACTTTACGAATGTCAAGAGACTATTCCCAAACATAAGGATTCTCAAATTCTACAAGTGTACCATCTGCCTCTTGCAAAGGTTGGTCATGAGTGGAATTGTATTCAAACATCTTAGACTTCAACTTACCATTCAAATAGATGAGATAGTCATGGTCCTCAGGCACCTCATCAAAATTGGTAATACCTGTAACGTCAATGATAAAGCGCATCTTGACCGTACCCCAACTTGCACCGAAAGCATAATACCAGGCCTTCCAGTTGATAGGTTTCATCGCCTGAGAAGAGAAAGAAATGACCGTGCTGTCTTGTTCCACAACTCCCAAACCGAAATTATCATTAGGGCGTATGCCTATCTTCAAATTAACAGTCTGTGTATCCAAACTCTGGTCTTTCAACAAGATGATAGGCAATTTTACCTCGCTCTTGCCTGCAGGAATCACCATCGCCTGTTTCATCTCATCAGTATCAAAACCCAGGTAATGCACACCAGCCTGAGCTGCGCCAGCCTCTCCTGCATTTTCCTGATAAAGCGTAAAAGCCCTATCTACATCGGAAACTGGCCCCATCGCATGTACCGTGATATCGACAGAACTTCTATCCCCGTCATCTTCTGCATAGAAGAACGAGAAATTGATGTCATCATTCGCAAAAAACAAGGCAGGTTGCCCCTCGTATGCCATCGGCTCGTTTTCCGAGCAGGAAGCCAAGGTCAATATTCCCAAGGCTGCCATCAGAATAAATATATATTTCTTCATGTTTTAATCTACATTTTTGATTGGAATATTACTCAAAAAGAATGGTAACATTACTCATACATGGTTTGACTCTTTGGCTTTGGCAATTGGTAAGCCCCTACAGGAACCGTATAGCTTGTAGGCCAAGAATAAGCTGAATAATTATGCTTTTTGTAGAAGAAGAACATTTGTCCCTCGCCCATGAACTCCTTGCGCCATTCCTTCTCCATACGAGATACCACAACAGGCTCACTGGTCAAAGTCTCATCAAGAGAAGCATCCAAACCACGAGATAGTCGCCATGTGACAAAATAAGGTTTCATCTCTGTAAGCGACGCATCCTCAAACAAGATGAAATACATCTCGCTCAGGCGCATCACTGGCATCGTGTTGTAACCATACCAAGAACCATTGTGTTGGTATTTGAGAAAATGATACTCTGACACTGCGGCATTGTCAGCCATCTGATTCTTCCAGTAGCGACTTCCCTTAAAACGGATATCATCAGGATAAAGAGTTGACTCGTAAGCCGTTTTTACATATTCTTCCTTTTGGGTGAAAAGAGGGTGTGAATTGGAATAGTACTCCTGATAGATGTCATCCTGGAAACTTGAGTTATAGACACCATAGAGCTGCTCCATCTTCATGGTCAGATTGGCATTGCTATGAGCTGAATAATAATCCTCATCACAAAGAGAGAACACCTGCTTCCCTGCCTTGTCTTTGGCCTCTATCACCTTCTTGGCATATTCTACCGCCTTCTCCTTATCACCTATCCAATAATAATAACGAGCCTTTGCTCCTATCACTGCCCAATAATTGAAATGCAACTGACGATAGATTTCATTCTCGCTCAAATCAACATCGGTATCGTCTGCATCATCTGAACGGTCTGGGTCGTCTGCACTCGCCTTGGTTTCCACGATAGGATCAGATACAGCAAGAAGACTCTCTGCCTTGTCCAGGTCGGAGAGAATATCGGCTTTTACCGCATCATAAGATTCCGACTTCAGTTTTGCCACATCATTGGTCAATTCCTTGACGTATGGGATACACAACTGAGAACCATCAGCACCATCAGGCATAGGACCATAGAATCTCAGCAAGTCCAAATGCAGGAAGGCACGCAAACCATAAAGTTCTCCTTCCATCATCTGGCGCTGGGTACCAGAGAAGCTGACAGAAGAGCCCTGCAAGTTGGTCAGGATATTGTTGATCTGTGCGATAGCAGTATAATAGTTTGACCATAGGTCGTCCAATGTTGTCTCCACATTAGAATTAGTATAGTCATTCTTCGCCAAATAGAAGGCTGAAGGATCGGTTCTCTCTGAAGGAGAGGCCCAGGTATGCGCCAGGAACTCTGGCACAAACATAGATGCCTGGACACCATAAAGAGGCTTCTGTCCCAAGAGGATATATACGCCAGACATCGCATTGCGATAACCAGCCTCGGAAGAGAACAAATCTCCCTCTCTCACTTCGGTCTTAGGACTTACATCCAGCCAGTCGCTGCAACTGGTCAATGAGGAAACTGCTCCCAAGAGAAGCAACATTGAATATATTGTCTTTTTCATCACGTTCTGTTTTACATTAATAATCCTTTTAGAATCTCAAAGTCAAAGAGAAAGTATAAGTACGGGCGTATGGATAATCGGTACCACGCTCACGCTTGACACTTGACATATACAACAAATCCTCTGCATATCCTGCAATAGATACATACTCAAATGGCAGATGCACCTTCTTGAGCCAAGTAGCAGGAAGATCATAGCTTAAGGAAAGAGTATTCAGACGCAAGGTATTCTCATCCTCCACAAAACGGCTTGTTGCGTATGTCGTAGAGAAGTCGTTGATTGCCTTGTATCGTGCATTTGTATTCTCCGGACTCCAGCGGTCATAAAGAGCACGTCTGTCGCTATTGTTGTAAGGATAGTTATTCTCTATCTTACTTGCTAAAGTACTATTGTATATCTGACCGCCGAAGCGATAACTGAAAATGGCGCTCAACTGCCATCCCTGATAACGCAAGCGAGTATTAAATGTACCTTGGTACTTTGGTTCACTGATACCACAAGCCACCTTGTCCTTGCTATCCCAAACATAGGTAAGCGTACCATCCTTCTTTACATAGATTTCCTTACCATTACTTGGATCAATGCCCTGGCTGCGAACTGCGAAAATCGTATTGATACTCTCGCCTTCCTTATACATGAAACTTGGATTTACATCCTCTTCATTCTCCATCAAGGAATTCAAGTATTCCAGATAATTGCTTATTTTCTTAATTTTGTTGACATTATGTATCATGGTTCCACCAACAGACCAGATTACCTGTCTCTTGGTATCACGAATAAGATAGGCATTGGCACCCAATTCGAATCCGCGATTCTCTACTTGTCCCACATTTCCTTTGAAACTGCTGAAACCTGCAGAAGTTGGCAGGTTGACATCAGAAAGCAAATCATCGGTCAACTTGTTGTAATAGTCAAAATTCAAGGCAAACCGATTCTTGATGAGTTCCAAATCAAAACCCACGTTCCACTGCTTGGTTTTTTGCCATTTCAATTCAGAGTTGCCTATACCCATCAATTTGACACCATACAAGCCATTGAAGTTATAGCCATCAATAGTATTATAGCTGGTGAGAGCCTGATATGGAGAGAAGGATTGCGAACCACTCGTACCATAACTCAAGCGAAGACGAGCCACATTGATGAAATTATTTCCCTTGAGGAAATGCTCATTATGGATATTCCAACCAGCACCTATGCTAAAGAAAGGAGCAAAACGATTGTCCTTACCAAACTGAGATGAACCCTCCGTCTTGAATGTTCCATCTACGAAATAACGGTCTGCATATGTGTAATTGAAATTTCCTGTTACACCGACACGGCGTACCGTACTTTCATAGCCATATGGAGTAGTACCCTGAGCATAAGCGGTAGCTGCACCCAAGAATGCCATATTGCTATTGGTGATACCTTCTGCCTGGAAAGAGTAGTCTTCAGACTTGGTTTGTGCTAAAGTATATCCCAAACCCACATAAAGAGAATGTAAGTCGGCAAATGTCTTGGAATAGTTGGCTGTTATATTCAGCTCATACTGGCTATTCTCACCGGTACCATATGTATAAGTACCCTTCCGACCATAATCAGAAGTAGCATACTCGTCGAAGGCAGTATTCTCTGCTGGTACATAGACATCACTTCTGTTTTTTTCGCTGGTCACTCCTAAGGAACCACGCATGAAGAAAGCATCATTAAGGTGCCATTCTATAGCAAAGTTGTTGGTAATGGAGGTATATTTGCTCTCATTCTTCTGAGGCAACATTGCATTATAGAGAGGATTATAGACCGTGACGCGAGAGTTCAAGCCCAAGGAAGGGTAAGAGGTATCGTCCTCCAATTTCTTGGCATAATTACCATCAGTTCCAAATGGAGTATAATAAGGATTTACAGAAGTATAGTCGCTGAACGAGCCGTATGGAGAATTCTTGGATGTGTTACTGGAAATCTGAAGGTCGTTCTGGAACGTAAGGTTCTTATATTTATAAGACAAGAATACGCCACCCGTGAATGTATTGCGGGCAGATCCCTTCATTGCACCATTAATATCATTGTAAAGCAAATTGCCAGAATAGCGGAACACATCATCTCCACCCTCTACGCGCAAACTATGCTTATGACCGACACCGGTACGAATAGGATACTTAAGCCAATAAGTATCAATACCTCTGGCAGCATTCATCATTCGGGCATTGTAGAGATTGTCAAGACTCTGCTGTCTCTTGGCATCATCGGCAGCGGTATAGAGACCAGCCTGCTTCTCGTATTTCAGTTTCTCATCAGCATTCATCAAGTTATAGCCAGTAAGATCTGGAGCCTCAACAGTCAAGGTTCCTTTATAGGTAACACGCAGACGACCACTCTCTGGTTTCTTGGTTGTAATAACCACAACACCATTGGCACCACGTGTACCATAAAGCGCTGTAGCAGAAGCATCCTTCAAGAGGGTAATGCTCTCTACCTGATTTTCATCCAAATCGTTGAAACGCTCCAAACTTACTTCAAAGCCATCCATGATAAAGAGCGGAAGATTGCTGGATACCTTATTGCTGGAATTGTTTTGCATACTCTTCACGTCAGTTCCTAAAGCAGTGGAACCACGCATGGTAATATCAGGCATTTTGTTTGGGTCACTACCTATCAAATCGTTGGTCACGATATTGAAACTTGGATCCACATTAGAAAGTGAAGACAAAAGATTGGAGTTACCTGCCAATTTCAAATCCTTGGAAGTAACAGTCTTGGCAGAGCCCGTATAGGTCTCTCGACGCTTATTGAACATACCTGTCACAACGACTTCCTTCAAAGAAGAAGCATCGTCCTTCAACCTGATAACCAGATTGCGGAAATCCTCCTGACATCTGAACATATAATGCTCAGACTTCATACCTATATAAGAGAAATTAACATCTACGGCACGACCACGATTCAATTGCAAAACAAAAGTACCATCAGTATATGTGACAGTAGCAATCTTGCTGTTCTTTCCAGCCTGCACGGTCACACCTGGCAAAGGTTCGCCATTCTCATCGACAACCTTTCCTTGCAACACGACAGTCTTTCCCGCCTTTACATCGGAAGACAACGAAATATTGGAAACCTGAGGAATCTTCTTTGATATGGAAACAAATTTTCCATTGATGGTAAAATCCAAAGGAAGATTGCCTAAAACTTGCGATAAAGCCTTATGGATATCTTTAGAAGAAGGCATCGACTGAGCCTTGTAATTTTTCACATCATCATAGGAATACATGATTCTGTAACCTGTGAGTTTTTCTACTCTCCTAAACGCATCCACCAATGATGATTGCTCCTTTATCTTCACCATCTGCTCTCCTATCCAGTCATTGGCAAGCAGCGGTCTGTTACCAACCACTGCTGCCCGACTATAAACGAGAGAGAGAGGAGAGATAAATGACGAAAGCAACGCCAATGTGGTTACTCTTGACTTAAAATCTCTCATAACATTATTATTTAGTTTTCTATTTTTCAAATGATATTATTGTATAATCGAATGACTAATGATATCCTTATTATCCAACTATTTCCACAACCTATTTGTTGGGAACATAGTTGAGATGCATATCAAAATTTTCCTTCATCATATCTGCGGTGCGCAAGGTTCCACCTGCATAGCCTTTGTTCTCTCCCTTGCTATTGAAGAGTAAGAAGCAAGGGAACGACTCTGCGATCTCGTATTTTGTCACTACAGCATCGCCTTGCTTGCTCTTGACATCCACAAACATACAAAGGAAGTTCTTGTTGAGATAATCAGCTATGCCAGCATCGTTGAAGGAATATTTCTCCACATATTCCGACTTGTAGTCACCATCCGTGAAGAAAACCATCAAGTTTTTCTTCTTAGCCTTTGCAGCCTTGATACCTTTCTCTACATCCATACCTGCCATGAACTTCACCTTGGTCTTAGGGGTCGCCTTAGGAGATGCCGTCAAGTTAGCTTGTCGCTCAGCCTTCGCCTTTGCTTCTGCTTCCTTCTGCATTCTTTCCATCATGGTATATTGGTCTTCCTTACCCAACAATGCATTTGTCAAAGCCTTGGCAAATCCCTCTACAGGGTTGCTGCCCACAATGCGGTTGTATTCCGTGCCATCAGGATTCAAGATAAGATAAGTAGGAAATGCCTTGATATTGAATTTCTCCACCAATTCCTTGCCATCAGCATCATGATCCACATCCACAGCATAGTTGACAAATGAATAGTTCATCATATTGCCAACACGCGTATCACGGAAGGTTGTCTTATTCATCTTCATACAAGCATGACACCAAGTAGCCCAGAAATCTACCAGTACTCGCTTATTCTCGCGCTTAGCCTGCGCCAAGACATCAGCAAAGCGAACTTCAGAACCCTTTATGAAATTCACGCCCTTTCCTTCGTCAATGATGGTATCTTTCTCTGCCACACGCTGCTGTTTTTCCTCTTGTTTCTCTTTTTGAATATCCTCTTTGGAAATAGGAGCCTCTCCCTTCAAGATACGCTCACAACGCTTCAGAAAATCATCCTGCATCGCCATGCCTTCAAAACGACTCATCTCCTTGCCATCGGCATCAAAAAAGATAAAGGTAGGATAAGCCGTTACCTGAAAAGTCTTGTTACGCTCAGGACCCTCTCCATGTTCCATGTCAAGCTGCATACATACAAAATGCTCATTCATGAACTTACCGAGTTTCTCATCTGGGAAAACATTCTTAGACATAAAGCGACATGGACCACACCAAAGGGTATAGCAATCCACCATCAGTTTTTTGTTTTCCTTCTTTGCCTCCGCCAAAGCTTCTTTAAAAGAACCTTTAAAGAACTCGGTACCCTTGGCATTCTCGGCCTCTTTAGTTTGCTGCACTTGTGACATGCTGCTTGCTGAAGAAATCATTGGCATCATCAGCAAACTTGCCACTGTCAAAATCAAAAATTTCCTGTTCATAACTCTTTTCTGTTTTTATCGTTTTATTATAAAAGCGGTCAAAGAGTAACATCGGGTACCTCAAAAACTTAAAAAAATCTTTTTCTTACAAGATTATTCTATCAAAATAGTATTGTTTTTCAGTTTTATCTTATTGTTTGAAATATCATTCAGCATTTTTATCGCCTCTTCAATTCCATTCCTGCGATTATACATATAGCGCAAATGTGTATTCAGCAAGGATTCATCGTGACAAACTACATTCACATTATACCAACTGCCCAATTGGAGCACAATTTCTCGCAAAGATGCATCATTAAAGAGTTGTATGCCATCCTTCCAACATGCTACATCATCCGTATCTACATGGCTAACAATGATCTTTCCCTGCTCATTCAGCACAGCATCCTCGCCTGGTACGATAATTTTACCTGCTACTTGGGTTTCCGTCTTATGGGTCAAGACAGAAGACACCTTGACGCTTCCTTCCACCAAAGTAACATGCGGATTGCTCTGGTCAAAAGCATTCACGTTAAATTCTGTACCCAATACGCTAGTCTGCATGTCGCCCGCTTTTACTATAAAAGGATGATAAGCATCATGAGTCACCTTAAAATATCCCTCACCCTGTAATTCTACTTCTCGATTTTTACCTTTAAAGGCAGTAGGATAGATAAGACGACTATTAGCATTGAGCCACACTTGCGTACCATCAGCCAAAATCAGTTTCATATCCTTACCTTCTGGCACAACTACAGTATGACGCTCAACTTTCACGGAAGAAGCCAATTTTATCTCATTCCCATTTATTACTTGTTCATGATCCTGTTCATCCAAAACAACAATTTCTGCAGACTGTTTTCTTGCCTCATAAAGCGAACCAGGAGTTGCCTTGTCTAACTTAAAAGATATCAAGAATATGATGAAAGCTATCGCTGCAACAGAAGCAATAGTCATCCATAATGTTCTAATGGAGAAAAAACGGACCTTTAGTTGTTCATTTCGGGAAGTAGTTTTTACTTCGGCAGAAGGTGCAGTCATACGAGCGGCAAGTCTTTTCCACTCCATATCCACATCAGGAGTTTCCATCTTGTCCCTCATCAGAGCTTCGGTAACCATCTGTTCCAATAAGTTCTGGTCTGCATGATCTATATTGTTTCGTTTTTTGTCTGACATTTTATCTATTCCTTATTATATATAAAGCGATTTATTTAGAATTAAAGGTACTCCAGAAATCAATTCTTTAACTTTTTTTATTGGAGTTCAATTTTTCCCTAAAAAATTTCAAAGCGTGCATCACATGTTTTTTTACTGCACTATCGCTAATACCCAATTCTATAGCTACTTCACTATACGTTTTTCCTTGTAAATAATGAGCCTCCAGAATTTCACGGGTTCTTGGAGTCAAACACTCCATCAAATTTAAGATTTGCACCACCTGTTCCTCATGTTCTAAAAAATCCATTGCATCTTCCGCTTTCTCGCTGGTATATGCAATATAATTGGAATAACGTTGGTGAACAGCTTGCTTACGATAATAATCCGCACAACGATGTCTAACACTGACAAATAAGTAATTGAGTGCTTCATTTATTTGCAAATGGGGATGATGAGTAAATAAATATTCGAAACTATCGGACACAATATCTCTCGCAGCCTCCTCATCATGAAGAAGACTGAGTGCCAAATAATAAATCTTCGAATAGTTTGCCTTAAAAAATCCCTCAATTTCCGTTGCTTGCATCTGTTCTGTAAATTCTCAAAGTAATACACTCTTCTATTTTCGCCTGCAAATTTATGAAAAAAAATCGGAACGAATGTCCTTTTTGTGACATATTTAATAAAAAACGAAAAAAAGATGCCAAGAAACTTTGTTTTCTCCTTTTTTTTTTGTTTCTTTGCCTTATAAAACTAATAATAGTCATAATTTATGGGAAAAGGTAAAAAAGGTGGCAAAAGAATGAACAAAGCGCAGCTCACTGAGATGCTGCAGGAATTCTTTGCCGAAAGACCGGGCGAAACGCTCAGCTTTAAAGAGATATTCCGTTCCCTCCATCTCACGACGCATCCACTCAAGATGCTGGCGATTGACATTATGGAGGAAATGGCATGGGATGACTACCTGGCTAAGGTAAGTGATAATTCTTATCGCCTGAATCAAAGCATACAGGTGATGGAAGGTAAATTCGTTAGAAAGGCAAATGGCAAAAACTCTGTTATCCCTGATGATAGCGAGAAGCCTATTTTCGTTTCTGAACGCAATTCGATGGGAGCACTTAATGGCGACAGGGTGGAATTCACCTTCCTCGCTCGCCGTAAGAACCACATCAAGGAGGCACAGGTCAACAAAATCCTTGAACGCGCTAAAGATACCTTCGTAGGACGTCTGAAAGTAGATAAGGATCTGGCTTACCTCGTGACACCTGGCGATGTCTTTGCTCACAACATCATCATTCCTAGAAGAAAGGTGAAAGGAGGAAAGACCGATGACAAGGCAGTAGTCCGGATTATCGAGTGGCCGGATGGAGAAAACAAGAGTCCTATTGGCGAGGTTGTTGACATTCTAGGCCAGATGGGTGATAATGATGTTGAGATGAATTCTATTCTTGCTCAATATGGATTACCTTATAAATATCCAAAGAATGTAGAAGATGCAGCCAACAAGATAAGCGGCGAAATCACAGAACAGGATTACAAAGAACGAGAGGACTTCCGCAAGGTATTCACTTGCACCATCGACCCGAAGGATGCCAAGGACTTTGATGATGCCCTCAGTATCCAGAGATTGGAGAATGGTAACTGGCAGGTAGGTGTTCATATCGCAGATGTGTCACATTACGTCACAGAGGGCAGCATCATCGACAAGGAAGCTGTGAAACGTGCAACATCTGTATATCTCGTAGATCGCACCATCCCGATGCTCCCAGAGCGTCTCTGTAACTTTATCTGCTCGCTTCGTCCTAATGAAGAAAAACTTGCGTACAGCGTCATCTTCGAACTCGACAACAATGCCGAAGTCAAGAACTATCGCATCGTACATACCGTCATAGAGAGCGACCGCCGATATAAATATGAAGAGGTACAGGAACTCCTCGAAGCAAATGGTGTGATTGATGGTACTGGCGAACCTGCTCCAGCCGAAACCAAGGAACATCCTTATCAAGGAGAAAACGCACTTCAGCTCATTACGCTTGACAGACTGGCTAAGAAACTGCGTGCCGCAAGATTCAAAAATGGTGCTGTTAAGTTTGACCGCGAAGAGTTGCATTTCGACGTTGACGAAAAGGGGAAACCAGTAAGCTGCTACTACAAGCGCTCTAAGGATGCCAATAAACTCGTAGAGGAATTCATGCTACTCGCCAACCGTACGGTGGCAGAAAGTATCGGAAAGGTAAAGAAAGGAAAGAAGCCAAAGACGCTTCCTTATCGTATTCATGACAATCCTGACCCACAGAAGTTGGAAACCTTGCGTGAATTCGTTGTGAAGTTTGGTTATAAGATGAAAACAGAGGGTACAAAAGGCGCTACAGCAAGAAGTCTCAACAAGTTGATGTCAGATTGCGAAGGCAAACCAGAGAACAATCTCATCCAGATGGTTGCACTCCGAGCCATGATGAAGGCAAAGTACTCCGTTCACAACATCGGACACTTTGGACTGGCATTTGAATACTACACCCACTTCACCTCACCTATCCGCCGTTATCCGGATACGATGGTTCATCGCTTGCTTACCAAGTACGCAGATGGCGGCAGAAGTGCCAACGAGAAACATTACGAAGAACTCTGTGAGCATTGCTCTGAAATGGAACAGATTGCACAGAATGCAGAACGTGACAGTATCAAATATAAGATGGTAGAATTCATGGGAGATAAACTCGGCGAGGAATTCGATGCCCATATAAGCGGTATTACTTCTTACGGAATTTATGCTACCATAGACGAAAACCATTGTGAAGGAATGATTCCGATGCGCGACATCGCTGACGATTATTACGACTTCGACGAAAAGAACTTCTGTTTGATTGGTCGTCGTCACCATAATAAATATCAATTAGGCGACGCTATCCGCATTAAGGTGGCGCAAGCCAACCTGGAGAAGAAACAACTAGATTTCACCCTAGCCGGCGATTCGGCTCCAGTACGCAAGGAAAAGCCTGCAGCTAACACTTCTTCCAGCAAAGCGAAAAAGTCAAAGCAGAAGACACGAAATCACCGTAAAAACAAATAATATCAAATTGGGCTGACCTTATTGGTCAGCCTTTTTTATTTTGAAACTATAAACATTTACAAAATCCAGGACCGAATAGATAAAAAGATAAAAGAAGCCGCGTAATCTGTGGGAAAAAGCTGGGCGGTAAGAAAGCAAAACTTCATGAAAACAAAAAAGCCTCAGAAATCTTTCGAAATCTGAGGCTCTTGATAAAAGGAGGCGGCTACCTACTCTCCCGCATTGCATTGCAGTACCATCGGCGCAAGT
>OJMO01000423.1_pt1 | contig 31046 bp, 23 predicted proteins | sample 1597241 | NCBI WGS metagenome assembly OJMO01 (sample SAMEA2452129, study PRJEB22498) | human gut metagenome | biome: human feces; feature: human gut; material: feces | place: Australia | collected 2012 | reverse complement strand
GAGCGCGTCAGGCAAGCATCACGCAGGAAATCACGGAGATTGTTGCAGGTGCAGAAGGTCTTTAATATAATTTCCAACAGATAGGAGATTACTAACATGAGTGAAAAACACATTGGCGAGGTAGTGCAGGTTATCGGTCCGGTACTGGATATCCGCTTTGCGCACGATGAACTGCCGCCTCTTCTCAATGCCATAGAGATTGATAATGATGGCGCAAAGCTGGTTGCCGAGGTTGCACAGCAGGTTGGTGATGATGTGGTAAGATGTATTGCCATGAATTCTACTGACGGTCTGGTGCGCGGTGCCAAAGCTCTGGATACAGGCGGTCCTATTTCTGTTCCTGTAGGTGAAGAATGTCTGGGACGAGTATTTAACCTTCTGGGTGATCCGGTAGATAATCTTCCGGCACCGGAGGCAAAGGAACGCTGGTCTATCCATCGTCAGGCTCCTTCTTATGAAGAACAGATGCCTGCAACAGAAATCCTGGAGACAGGTATCAAGGTCGTTGACCTGATCTGTCCTTATGCAAAGGGTGGTAAGATTGGTCTTTTCGGTGGTGCAGGTGTAGGAAAAACAGTTCTTATCATGGAGCTGATCCACAACGTAGCAACTGCACACGGCGGTCTGTCCGTATTCACCGGTGTAGGTGAGCGTACCCGTGAGGGTAACGACCTGTACCACGAGATGCAGGAGTCCGGCGTATTGGACAAGACCACCATGGTATTCGGACAGATGAACGAGCCACCCGGAGCAAGAATGAGAGTCGGTCTGACCGGACTGACCATGGCAGAGTACTTCCGTGACAAGGGCGGAAAAGATGTGCTGTTGTTCATCGACAACATCTTCCGATTCACCCAGGCCGGAAGTGAGGTATCCGCACTGTTAGGCCGTATGCCTTCCGCAGTAGGATACCAGCCTACATTACAGACAGAGATGGGTGCGCTCCAGGAGCGTATCACATCCACCAAGAACGGTTCCATTACTTCCGTACAGGCAGTTTATGTGCCTGCGGATGACCTGACAGACCCGGCACCTGCGACCACATTCGCACATCTGGATGCCACCACGGTTCTGTCCCGTTCTATTGTAGAATTGGGAATTTATCCCGCAGTGGATCCTCTGGAGTCCACATCCCGCATTCTGGATCCCAGAATCGTAGGTAAGGAGCATTATGAGACCGCCCGCGGTGTACAGGAGATCCTGCAGAGATATAAGGAATTACAGGATATTATTGCTATCCTCGGTATGGATGAGCTGTCCGAGGAAGACAAGCTGGTCGTATCCCGTGCCCGTAAGATCCAGAGATTCCTGTCCCAGCCTTTCTTCGTGGCAGGACAGTTCACCGGTCTGGAAGGAAAATATGTACCTATCAGCGAGACCATCCGTGGATTCCGTGAGATCCTGGACGGTAAGCATGATGATATTCCGGAGAGCTACTTCCTGAATGCCGGAAGCATTGATGATGTACTGGCAAAGGTTCATGCATAGCATGAGAGGGGAGTACAGATATGGCAGATAAAGAATTCACACTTCGTATCATAACCCCGGAAAGAGTATTCTATGAGGGAATTGTGGATATGGTAGAATTCAATACCACGGAAGGACAGATTGGTGTCCTTCCGGGCCACATTCCCCTGACGGTGATCGTGAAGCCGGGTATCCTGCATATTACGGAGAAGGACGGAGAGAAGGAGGCAGCATTGCATTCCGGATTCGCCGAGATCCTTCCCGAAGGAGTTACCATTCTGGCAGAGATTATCGAATGGCCGAATGAGATCGATGAAAACCGTGCGGAGGCAGCATTGCACCGTGCGGAAGAGAGACTGCGCAGCAAGACGCCGGAGACGGATATTGCTAGGGCAGAGACGGCATTGCAGAGAGCAATGGCGAGAATTCAGGTGCTGCGATAAGCTTCGCAGCACCTCTTTTTTCTTTTACGCATATGCTATAAAAAAGCATGAGGCATTTGGATATGGTATCAAGGCCTTTTTTTATGACACTTCCGGGCTATCCGGGAAGAATGGATGAAAACGAGATCTTAAATGATCTGGAATATCTGCAGCAGACCTATCCCGGAGAGGTCAGACGCTGTCAGCGCAGAATTGCGGAAATATTGGACAAATACGACAATGAAGGAAGCATGATCTATGATGAATATCCGGACCGCCTGAGTCTGTTCCGGATAGCGGATACGATCAGCACGATCCTGGAACAGGAAGCGGAAAAAGTATCAAAGGATCTGATCCATGTGTTGGTGTGCAATGAGATCTACAAAAGGAGACACGGTGGACGACGGGGAATGATTGCGTTCTTATAGGAAAGCGTGCTATAATATGCGCAAAACATTTGAAAAACAGGATAAACCATGGAAGAACTGAAAATACTTTTACAGAAAATTTTGAATAAAGATCTGCAGCAGATCATCCTGAGCAACAGCCGTCATCCAGAACAGACCCAGAAGGTAAAGATCCGCCCGGTGCTGATCCGGGAGGAACTGTTGTTCCAGGAGACTGCTTACAGAGGAACTCAGGCGTTTCACGAGAATTTTACAGCAGAACAGCTGACGGACCGGATCTGCACCGCCTTACAGGAGCAGTTCCGGCAGGGAGAATTCTCAGCGAAGACCCTGCAGGCCACCGCTCTGGTCAGCAAAAAGGGCAAGCTGACACTGAAGGTGAAAAACAGTGGCAAGGCACCGCGGACGGAGGGGGCGGCTGCTTCTGAAGAGGAGGAACTGCAGGCACTGGCTCACAACCGTACCAAGCATTATATTTTAGAGGAAGGAAAACCAGTGGATTTCCTGGTAGGACTGGGCGTGCAGACCCCGGACGGCCGGGTGACCAGGGCGAGATTTGATAAATTCCGTCAGATCAACCGGTATCTGGAATTTATCGAGGATGTGATCGATGAACTGCCGAAAGACCGTACCATCCGCATTATTGATTTTGGCTGCGGCAAATCCTATCTTACCTTTGCAATGTACTATTATCTGCATGAATTACAGCATAGAGATATCCAGGTGACCGGACTGGATCTGAAGACCGATGTGATCCGGCACTGCAATGAACTGGCGGAAAAGCTGGGGTATGACAGATTAAAGTTCGAGAGGGGAGACATCAGTACCTACGAGGGCACAGATGTGGCGGACATGGTGGTGACCCTGCATGCCTGTGACCTTGCCACAGATTATGCGTTAGACAAGGCGGTAAAATGGGGGGCCAGAGTCATTCTGGCGGTTCCCTGTTGTCAGCATGAATTGAACCGGCAGATAAAATGTGATCCTTTAAAACCAGTGTTAAAATACGGCATCATCAAGGAGCGCGTGGCAGCACTGCTCACCGATGCTCTGAGAGCAAATCTGCTGGAACAACAGGGCTATGAGACCCAGATCCTGGAATTCATCGATATGGAACATACCCCGAAGAATCTGTTGATCCGGGCAGTGAAAAAGAACGGTATGCGCCCGAAGAAAAGCGCAGATATCGGTACTGTGGAGGAACTGCTCCATGTGGCACCGACACTGGAAAAATTGCTGAATAATGAATGAGTGAAGAATCAAGAATGAAGAAAACGATCATTAGAATTGCCGTGTGTGTTGTAGTATTTCTGGCATCAGCACTGATCATCGGCAGCATTATGAATCAGGGACATAACAATATGACCATGGAGATGGCTCCGGCCACTCTGCCTATGATCACCATGGAAAGCGGCGGTGTGGCATGCAATGAACTGCACGGAAATACCGTGGAGATGGATGTGGCTTACCAGAAGGACTGCATTACTCTGCTGGGGGAGGGCAGACAGGCGAATTTCACCGTGGATACGTTCGGAAGAGAAATTACGGGGATCTCGACAGAGGTTCGCAGCATCGACGGCAGCCGGCTGATCGAGAACAGTGAAGTCACCGGATGGAAGGCAAATGGGAAAAGCTTTTCCGTTTCCCTTACGTTAAAAGACCTGATCGACACGAATACACAATACAGTCTGACCTTGATCCTGGAACTGGAAGGGGAACAGAAGGTATATTATTATACGACTATTTTATGGAATGATGATGTGCATATTTCGGAAATCCTGGAATTTGCGACAGATTTCCACGGAAAATTATACGACAAGGAAGTGGCCAAGGAACTGACGAAATATCTGGAACCGAATTCCAAGCTGACAGATAACGGCACTTTTCATAAAGTGAATATTCACAGCAGCTTTCAGCAGATCACCTGGGGCAGTCTGGAACCGGTCCAGGAGGACGCGGCTTCCATCCGGCTGACACAGATCAGTGGGAATGTGGCCTCTCTGCTGATGGATTTTGTGGTATCCACCGGAGAGGGCAAAAATAAGATCTACTACAATGTCGAAGAGTATTACAGAGTCAGATATACTTCGGAGAGAATGTATCTGCTGGATTATGAGCGTACCATGACACAGATCCCGGATACTACCCGGATGTATGCCAATGACAAGATCCTTCTGGGAATCACGGATGAAAATGTGGGTATGATGGAGAGCGCGGATGGCAATACCGTGGTGTTCTCCGATATGGGGCAGCTACTCAGCTATAATGCGGCTACCAACAGACTGACAGTGATCTTCTCCTTCTATGATAAAGATAATGCCGACCGGCGGACTCTGTATGACAATCATGGCATCAAGATCCTGGATGTAGACGAGGGCGGTAATGTGAAATTTGCCGTGTATGGTTACATGAATCGCGGAAGACATGAGGGAGAGACCGGCATTCAGATCATCAGCTATGACAATTCGCTGAATACGATCGAGGAAGAAGTCTATATCCCATATTCCAAGAGCTATGCGGTGCTGAAGGATGAGATGGAACAGCTGCTGTACCGGAACAGACAGCAACATGTATATTTTTTCCTGGAAAACGGTGTCTATGATGTGGATCTGGAGAATCGCAGCGCTGAACAGCTGGTAAGTATAAGACAGGATGACAGCCTTCAGGTATCGGAGAACCATGAGATCATCGTATGGCAGGAAGGGGATGACATCAACCACAGCAACCAGCTGAATGTCCGGAATCTGAATACCGGAGAACAGACAGTGATCCGGGCGGAGGACGGTGAGGCTATCCGGCCGCTTGGCTTCATGGGAGAAGATATTATCTACGGCGTGGCCAGGGAGAGCGACATCCGGACAGAGAATTCCGGACAGATCTTTTACCCCATGTATAAGGTCTGCATCAGCAATTCTTCCGGAAATAATCTGAAGGAATACGGACAGGATGGCATCTATATCGTGGATTGCGCCATCGAGGGCAATCAGATCACCCTGTCGAGAATACAGCGTTCTGAGAACGGCAGCTATCAGGAGATCCTGGATGACCAGATCATGAACAATGTGGAAGAAGAGCCGGGACAGAATAAAGTAGTTACGGCGGACATTGATATTTATGAGAGATATGTGCAGATACAGACCAAGACAACCATTGATACCAAGACTATCAAGGTGCTGAATCCGAAGGAGGTCGTATTTGAGGGCGGAAGAGAACTGACACTGGATGCGGTCAGCGAAGTTTCCAGATATTATGTATACAATGCTTATGGAGTACAGGGCATTTACAGTGCCCCGGGCAAGGCGGTGAAGGAAGCCTACGATTCCTCCGGGGTTGTTACGAACGACCGAGGCATTACGGTATGGCTGAAGGGCAATCGTGTCAGCAGGAACCAGATCATGGCGATCAAGGAAGAAAGTGTCACGGACCAGAAGAACAGCCTGACGGTATGTCTGGACAATATCCTGCGGCATGCCGGAATCACCCGCAACACCGAATATGACCTGGCGCAGGGTAAGACGGCCATACAGATTCTGGAAGAAAATATGACAGGCGTACAGGTACTGGATCTGAGCGGCTGTAGTCTGGATGCGGTACTGTATTATGTGAATCAGGATATTCCGGTACTGGCGATCCTGGAGGATGGCGAGGCGGTGCTGGTGACCGGATTTAATGAATTCAACGTTGTCATCATGGAGCCGTCCACCGGAAAGTTGTACAAAAAGGGAATGAACGATGCTACAACATGGTTCGCGGAGAACGGCAATCATTTTATTTCCTATATGAAAATAGAAAATTAAATACAAGTGGACAGCAAAAGGCGCCCGGAACCTGTGAAAGGATCCGGACGCCTTTTTGGCGGGATGACCGCTTATTTCTGTACGTCAAAAATGTATTTGCGGTATTTCTGTAACACGGTGCGTAACAGCATGCCGAGCACTCCGCAGGAAATGATCTCACCGATACCCACAGTCAGCATGAAGTAAGGAATGCTGCCCTCTAAGTGGTAGACATAAGCCAGCACAAAAGGAACGATGATAATGTTGGCGATGATGGGAGGCAGAGGAGCCAGCCATTTGTTCTTATCACGCAGCAGATAAGTGCCGAAGGCACCGATCAGTGTTGCCAGGCTGCCGAAGATAATGTCAAGCAGCATGCAGCCGGTCATGGTATTGCTGATGATACATCCCAGGAAAAGTCCCGGTATGGCAGCAGGGGTAAATACGGGAAGAATCGTCAGGGCTTCCGAGAAGCGGACCTGAATGGCATAATTTGCCAGCCCCAGAGCGTTGGCTAACATGGTCAGCACAACATAGAGAGCAGCAATCACCGCTCCGTGTACGAGGTACAGTACTTTCTTGTTCATTTGTTTTCTCCTTTAGTTTTGTTTTACGTGTGGAAGGTCCCGAACACACGAATGGATTTCCGAAAAGCCTTGATTTCAGGGCGTTTCAGCCTTATCAGTATATCAGTATTCCGGAAAAAGTCAAGCCCGGGTACAAGGATTTTTGTAAATGGTGAATTTTATTGACGAAATCAAAAGAGAGTGTTAAGATAATAATAAAAGAAAAGAGTGTTACCGTACAGCAACGGTTCACCTGGTTTTTAGTTACAGATCAAGAAAGCAACCTATTCCTGGCGAGGGCGGTTGCTTTTTTGATGTTTATGTTTCCGTGCAGTCTGTACGATACTGATAAGCGTTACGATGATACTGATGATCGTAACAACAATACCGACAATGCCTACCATTGTTTCCAGCATCTTATGTACCTTTCAATAGATTTCCCATCTGTATCACCTCCAATAATACTGGAAGCTCTCAAAATGTCATCATTTTGGCGAAAGGTGAACCGCTTACCGTTTTGGTAACACTCCATTTTTATTATAAAATACAATGCCGGGAATAGATACTTTAGATTCGGAAAATAAGTAACGAAATATGCCATGCGGAAATTGGCTGTTTTCCCGAAAATAAAATTTGTGCAAAATAACCAATAGTTGCATTTTCTGCGTAAAAATGCGAAAATATAAGATAACGCATTGATTGCAAGAAGGTAAGGAGAAATATATGTATATTATCGCAGGGCTGGGAAATCCAGGCAAAGAATATGAAAATACCAGACATAATATCGGGTTTGATGTCATAGACAGATTAGCAGAGGAAGAAAATATCGCCGTCATGGAGAGTAAGCATAAGGCGCTGATCGGCAAGGGCTATGTGGCTGGACAGAAGGTGATCCTGGCGAAGCCCCAGACTTTCATGAATCTGAGCGGTGAGAGCATCCGGGAGATCGTGGATTATTACAAGGTGGATGACACCGCGGAACTGATCGTAATCTCCGACGATATCAGTCTGGATGTGGGACAGATCCGTATCCGCAAAAAAGGCAGCGCCGGTGGCCATAACGGCCTCAAGAATATCATCAAAATGTTAGGACATGATACTTTTATCCGCGTGCGTATGGGCGTGGGAGAGAAGCCGAAGAACTTCGATCTGGCAGACTACGTGCTGGGACATTTTCCAGCGGAGGAACGAAACACCATGGACGAAGCGGCGAAGACCGCAGCAGAAGCTATCCGTATGATCATCACCGAGAATGCGGACGCAGCCATGAACCATTTTAACAGTAAGAAAGCGTAACGGTTGTATAGTAAGAGGAAAAAGCGATGCAGGCACTGATTGCGCCACTGAAAGAACTGGCGGAATATGATGAGATCCGGAAAGTGACCAGACAGGGAAAAGGAACCGTAGCTCTGTCCGGCTGTGTGGACTCCCAGAAACTTCATATGATCTACGGACTCAGCGATGGCCTGAAATACAAGGTCATCGTTACTTATAGTGACTTAAAGGCCAAAGAGATCTACGAGGAATACCGCTTTTATGACAGAAATGTCATGCTGTATCCGGCGAAGGACTTGATCTTTTTCCAGGCGGATATCCACGGCAATCAGCTGGTACAGGAGCGGATCAGGACCCTGCGCAGAGTCGTGGAGGGTAAGCCGGTCACCATTGTTACCACCTATGCGGCACTGATGACACCGCAGGTATTGTGGGAGGAGAAAGACATCATCCGCACCGAGCGGGGCGGCAGTCTGGACGAGAGCAAACTGGCATCCAGACTGGTGGCTATGGGATATGAGAAAGCCTATCAGGTGGAAAGCCCGGGGCAGTTCTCCATCCGTGGCGGCATTGTGGATATCTTTGATCTGACGGAGGAAAACCCCTATCGTATCGAACTGTGGGGAGATGAGGTGGAGTCCATCCGCAGCTTCGACATCCTGAGCCAGCGTTCCATTGAGAAGCTGGAAAGCATCACTGTCTACCCGGCCACAGAGTTTGTACTGTCGGAAGAGCAGATCCGCAAGGGCATCAGTAAGCTTGAAAAAGAAGCAGACAAACAGGAAAAAATCTTCCGGGATGCCCACCAGCCGGAGGAAGCCCACAGGATCGCTACACAGGTCAGCGAATTGAAAGAGCAGCTGCTGGAGTTCCAGAGTAAGATCAATCTGGAAGGCTACATCCGTTATTTTTATGAAAATACGGTAACCATGCCGGAACTGCTGTCAGATATGGCGGGGCGTTCTCTTGTCTTCTACATCGATGAACCGGCGAGAGTGAAGGAACAGGCGGATGCCATCGAACTGGAATTTCGGGAGAGCATGGAACAACGTGCCAGAAAAGGTTATGTGCTGCCGGGACAGATGAACATTCTCTACAGTGGGGAACAGGTAGCGGCTACTTTAGAGAAAAATGCCGTGGTGACCCTGGCTACCATGGAGACCAAGTACGGATATTTTAGGACGGAAATGCATGTGGATATTGCTGCCCGCAACATCGCCCCTTATAACAACAGCTTTGAAGCACTGGTCAAGGATCTGAAAAAATATAAAAAGAACGGCTACCGGGTGCTGCTGTTGTCCGGTTCCCGTACCAGAGCCAGACGTCTGGCGGAGGATCTGCGGAACACCGAGGATGCCGGACTGACAGCAGTATACACAGAAGACCCCATGAGGGAAGTACAGCCTGGAGAGATCCTGACCTATTACGGGCATGTGAACAAGGGCTTTGAGTATCCCTGGCTGAAATTCGTGGTGCTGTCCGAGAGTGATATTTTCGGAGCGGAGAAGCGTAAGAAAAAGAAGAAAAAGCTCTATCAGGGGCAGAAGATCAATGATTTCAACGACCTGAAGATCGGGGATTATGTGGTACATGAGACCCACGGACTGGGCATCTATAAGGGCATCGAGAAGGTAGAGGTAGACAAGGTCGTCAAGGATTACCTCAAGATCGAATACCGGGACGGCGGCAACCTGTACATTCTGGCCACCGGGCTGGATGTGATTCAGAAGTACGCCTCCGCCGATGCAGCGAAGAAGCCGAAGCTGAACAAACTGGGCGGCAAGGAATGGGAACACACCAAGACGAAGGTACGCAGTGCCGTCAGCGCCGTGGCGAAGGATCTGGTGGAATTATACGCTGTCCGACAGCAGAGCGAGGGCTATGCTTTTGGAAAAGATACGGTGTGGCAGCGGGAGTTCGAGGAAATGTTCCCCTTTGAAGAGACAGAGGATCAGCTGAATGCCATCGCTGACACCAAGGCGGATATGGAAAGCCATCGGATCATGGATCGCCTGATCTGCGGAGATGTGGGCTACGGCAAGACCGAGATCGCCATCCGGGCCGCTTTCAAGGCTGTGCAGGAGGGAAAACAGGTGGTCTATCTGGTGCCCACCACCATTCTGGCACAGCAGCATTACAACACCTTTGTGCAGAGAATGAAGGATTTTCCCATCAACATCGCATTGATGAGCCGTTTCCGTACGCCATCGGAGATCAAAAAGACGGTGAAGGATCTGGAAAAGGGCATGGTGGATATCGTGATCGGTACCCACAGAGTATTATCTGCGGATGTGAAGTTCAAGGATCTGGGTCTGCTGATCATTGACGAGGAACAGCGTTTTGGTGTGGCCCATAAGGAGAAGATCAAGAAATTAAAAGAAAACGTGGACGTGCTGACCCTGACGGCAACCCCCATTCCCCGGACACTGCATATGAGCCTGATCGGTATCCGGGATATGAGCGTGCTGGAGGAGGCCCCCAATGACCGACTGCCGATCCAGACTTTTGTCTGCGAATACAATGACGAACTGGTGAGAGAGGCCATTGTCCGGGAAATGGCCCGGGGCGGACAGGTCTACTATGTCTACAATCGGGTGAACAATATTGCGGATATCGCAGCACAGATCGCAAAGCTTGTGCCGGAAGCCAACGTTGCATATGCCCATGGACAGATGAAGGAACACGAACTGGAGCGGATCATGTTTGATTTCATTAACGGAGAGATCGATGTGCTGGTGTCCACCACCATCATAGAGACCGGACTGGATATTTCCAATGTCAACACCATGATCATCCACGATTCGGACAATCTGGGATTGTCCCAGCTGTATCAGCTCAGAGGCCGTGTGGGTCGTTCCAACCGGAATGCCTATGCTTTTCTGATGTACAAGCGGGATAAGATGTTAAAAGAAGTAGCGGAGAAGCGGCTGGCGGCCATCAAGGAATTTACGGATCTGGGCAGCGGCTTCAAGATCGCCATGCGTGATCTGGAGATCCGTGGCGCCGGTAATCTGCTGGGATTAAGTCAGCACGGACATATGGAGGCCGTGGGATATGACCTGTACTGCAAGATGCTGAACGAAGCGGTGCAGAACCTGAAGGGCATTCATACGGCAGTGGATTTCGCTACGGTGATCGATCTGGATGTGGATGCTTACATTCCGGCGGAATACATTGTCAACGAGACACAGAAGCTGGATATTTACAAACGGATCGCCGGCATCGAGACGATAAAAGAGCGGGATGAAATGAAGGATGAACTGTTAGACCGCTTCGGCAACATCCCCAAGGCAGTGGACAATCTGCTGCGGATCGCCCTTATCCGTATGGCGGCCCACGGTCTGGACATGACGGAGATCAAGGGCAAGAACGAACGCATTACCTTCAACTTCCGGCCGGATGCGAAGATCGATCCCCGCAAGATTCCGGATTTCCTGAAAAAGCATAAGGATGAATTAAGCTTTACCGCTTACGGCAATCCGTTTTTTACCTATAAGTATAAAAAGACGGGACTGGTGGAGACCGATGCGGAGCTTTTGATGGGCAGAACCGAGGAATTATTGGAAGAAATGAAAGAATTGGTGCTGGAAACAGAGCCGGTTCAGAATAATTAAGAGAGTTTTATGGTACTTTAAAAATGATACCTTCTTATCAGAACAGGGAACAAAAGGATTCTGATAAGGAGGTATTTTTTATGAAAGGATATGTGACTGCCTGCGGATATATGGGATATGTGGAGAATGAATATATCTTATTTGCCAGCGAGGATGACTATTTTGAATATGTGGATTCGTTAAATTTTTAATTAATGTCCAGTGTCTTTACCGAGACCGTGCATATGTGATATAGTACAAATGTAAAGAAAAAATGTAAGGGGTTTCAACGCTGCACTGTAAGGAGTAACGGTGAAATTCTGATAAAGCATTTGGCAAAATATGCAGATGGGAGTTTATATTATGGAACTGACTGAGAAGAAGGAATTTGACCTGCTCTCCCTGGGAGAGATCATGCTGAGATTATCACCGCCCGACAATGAGCGTATTACCAGAGGCGACAGCTTCAGCAAGCAGGCAGGAGGCGCAGAACTGAATGCCATTACCGGTGCGGCAATGCTGGGATTGCGCTGCGGCATCATTTCCAAGCTTCCGGCCAATGACCTGGGTGTATATATCAAGAACCGTGTACGTCTCTGCGGTGTCAGCGATGACTATCTGGTATACGATGATGACAAGGATGCCAGATTGGGCGTGTACTACTATGAGAATGGTGCTTACCCAAGAAAGCCCCGTATTGTGTATGACCGTAAGAATACCTCCATCAACAAGCTGACCGTTGATGACTATGATGACAAGATCTACAGCGATACCCGCTGCTTCCATACCAGCGGCATCACACTGGCTCTCAGCCCGGAGCTGAGAGCTACCGCTGTTGAGATGATCAAGCGCTTTAAAGCACAGGGGGCCATCATCTCCTTCGATGTGAACTTCCGTGGGAACTTGTGGACCGGCGCCGAGGCGAAGGAATGCATCGAATCCATTCTGCCTTATGTGGACATCTTCTTCTGCTCCGAGGACACGGCGCGTTTGACCTTCCTGAAGGAAGGCGATGCCAAGAGCATTATGAAGAGCTTCACGGAGGAGTATCCAATCTCCATCGTGGCATCCACACAGCGTATTGTACATAGCCCGAAGCGTCATACCTTCGGCTCCATTATCTACAGTGCCAAGGATGATACCTATTATGAGGAAGCACCTTACACCGATATCGAAGTCGTAGACCGCATCGGAAGCGGTGACGCTTATATCTCCGGTGTCCTGTACGGACTGTTGGCACATCCCGGTGAGTATCAGAGAGCACTGGAATATGGCAATGCCATCAGCGCACTTAAGAACACCATCCCCGGTGACCTGCTGTGCACCGACTTAAAGGAGATCCAGGGGATCATCAAGGAGCACAAATCCACCGGACGTATTGCGGAGATGGACCGCTAAAGCATTTCCCCTTCTTATCTGATCGAACAAATAGAAAACACAAAGCTCTGCCATGTTAATTTAAGTGCATGGCAGGGTTTTTCTGTTTATTTTTAACAAAATTGAACCTAAAATATATTAAAAAGTTTGCTATACAAGATTAAATTAGTTTGATATACTAAAGACTGATATAGAACTAAAAGCAGGATGTTATCAGACGGAAGATTCGAGAAACGGAAGGGAGACAGCAATTTGGAAAAGGAAGACCATATCCGGCAGAAAGAACAATGGAAACAACTGTCTCCTTCTGAAAAATGGCAGTATTTTATGGACTATTATCTGTGGGTTACCATAGGTGTGGCAGCGGGGATCGCTATTGTTATTTTCCTGATCGTACATTTTGCCACCAAGACCAGCTTCGTCATGGGAGTCATGGCAGTGAATACGGACGGAGAGCACATCGAAGCCACCGGTCCGGATTATTTTACGGATTTCCTGCGGGAACACGGTGTGATATCCAAACGGGATGTGGTGAACCTGAATGATACGATCTGGATCGATCCGAACTCGGATTCCGATGTGGATTCCACGAATCTCAGCACGATCCAGGTATTGTTCATGACCCGGTCGGTGGATGTGTTTTTTTCTGACGAGGAGTTTTTGAAGCTCATGGGCGGCACGGATTATCTGGCGGATTTAAGGGATTATCTGCCTAAGGAACTATTGGACAGATATGAAGATCAGCAGATCATGGTGTTAAATACCATGACGGGAGAAACGATTGTGGCGGGGATCCGGCTTGAGAACAACGAATGGGTGAGGAAAACCGGATGGTATCAGGAGACCGCAGCCGTGGGGCTGGCGGATGGCATGAAGAATCCGGAGCTGGCAGTGGCACTGTTGGAGGAGATCCTACAGTAGTTCCGTCACGGCTGCGGCAGATGATGCGCTGTGGGAACGTGGATGACAGAGCACGATGGGAACAGAAAGACATGGAGTATAAATAGGGCATGGAAAACATGGACGCAAAAGGAAATGACAGAAAACACTATCGGGGAATCGAGAAACAGACGGATAATCCGTTTTTGAACCTGTATCACATTGATGCCCTGGGACGGGACGGAACGCCGTTTCATTATTATTTTGCGTCCCGAAATGGTGAAAACAATATCAAACACAAGACCCACAGTATGCGCCCCGAGGGCATGGCGGTCTACGCAGTGACAGAGGACGGAGAGAAACTGGTGCTGGTGCGTCAGTACCGGTATCCCGTGAATGATTATCTGTATGAATTGCCGGCGGGACTGATCGAGCCGGAGGAGACCGCTTCGGAGGCCGCCTGTCGGGAAATGATCGAGGAGACCGGCTGGAAACTGGAAGTCTACGAAGGCGGAGAACCGGCTTTCCGAAGAGGATTTTTCCTGGCACAGGGGCTGACAGACGAGAGCGGCAGCATGATCTTCGGAACCGTGACAGAGAATGTGGGACAGCAGATGGAAAATACCGAGGATATTCAGGTGATCCTGGCAGACAGACAGGAAGTACTTCGTATCCTGCGGGAAGAACGGGTGTCCATGCGCTGTGGACTGATGCTGATGCAGTTTTTAAAGACCGGGGCAGAAGATCCCTTTGTCTTTTTGCAGTTGTGACGGACGCTGGGAGAAAGCACAGAGGATAGACGGGACTGTTACCCGGGAAAAACAGGAAAGAAAGACGTTGATCTTGCAAAAGCAGTTCCCAGTTTTAGAAAACTTTTTTGAGAAAAGAGGTAAATTATGGCAATCAAATATATAGAACAGGACAGAACCTTCTGGTTGGACACGGAACACACCAGCTATCTCCTGGCAATTGTAGATCAGGAGAATTTTGTGGGACACGTATATTACGGTCAGAAATTGCAGTATACCGAGAATACACCGGCACCGGTATATTTGCTGCGTACGGGAGAAGCACCCTTCGTTCCGTCACAGAATAACAGAGAGCGTGTGTCATTTCTGGATTCTTTCCCCATGGAATATCCGGGAAACGGTCTGGGAGATTACAGAGAAAGCGCCATTTCCGTGCGGACAGCACAGGGACATGTAGGAGTGCAGTTACAGTATGTCTCTCATGAGATCGTAAAGGAGAAGCCGGCACTGCCGGGACTTCCTTCCACATTTCCGGGGGATGAGGACTGCGATACCCTGATCCTACATCTGGCGGATCCGGTCATCGGTCTGGCTGCAGACCTGATCTATACTACATTTGAAGAGGAAGATGTGATCACCCGCAGTGTGATCCTGAAAAATACGGCAGGGCAGCCTATTTATGTGACAAAAGTTATGTCTGCCTGCCTGGATCTGGACTGCACGGATGAAAAGTATGACATTCTTACGCTGCACGGATCCTGGGCGAGAGAGCGTCAGATGGAGAGAAGAAGTCTGATGCACGGCAAACAGAGTGTTGGCTCCGTGCGGGGAGAATCTTCCCATCAGGAGCATCCCTTTATCGCACTGCTTTCTGCGGATGCCACGCAGGATGCCGGTGAAGTCTACGGTATGCACTTTGTATACTCCGGCAATTTCCTGGCGCAGGCGGAGCTTTCCCAGTTCGATTCCATCCGTATGACTATGGGCATTCATCCGGAGAACTTTGTCTGGAAACTGGAGCAGGGCGAGAGCTTTGCGGCTCCGGAAGTCGTTATGACCTATTCTGCGGAAGGTCTGGGAGGCATGACCCGCCATTACCACGATATGTACCGCAATCATCTGATCCGCGGCGAGTACCGTGATAAAAAGAGACCAATCCTGATCAATAACTGGGAAGCTACCTATTTTGATTTTAACACGGAAAAACTACTGAAGATCGCAGAACAGGCATCAAAGCTCGGCATTGAGATGCTGGTCATGGATGACGGCTGGTTCGGACACCGTAACGATGACAGTACCAGCTTAGGTGACTGGAAGGTCAATGAGCAGAAACTGCCGGGGGGCTTAAAATCTCTGGTGGAGCAGGTCAATGCACTGGGAATGAAGTTTGGTATCTGGTTTGAGCCGGAGATGATCTCCCCGGATTCGGAGCTGTACAGAGAGCATCCCGACTGGGCCATCGCCATTCCGGGACGGGCAGGCAGCTTATGCAGGAACCAGTATGTGCTGGATCTGTCCCGAAAGGAAGTCAGAGATCATGCCTTTGAAAGCGTGGCGGCAGTGTTGCACAGTGCCAATATTGAATATGTGAAATGGGACATGAACAGGCAGCTGTCGGACCTTGGTAGCGTGGAATTGCCCGTGGACCGTCAGGGAGAGCTCTATCACAGATATGTGCTGGGTGTGTATGAACTGCAGGACAGACTGCTGCAGGAATTCCCGCATCTGCTTCTGGAGAACTGCTCCGGCGGCGGAGCGAGATTTGATCCGGGTATGTTATATTACAGCCCGCAGATCTGGTGCTCCGATGACATGGATGCCATTGAGCGATTGAAAATTCAGGAGGGCACGATGTTATTGTATCCGCTGTCCACCATGGGCGCCCATGTATCGGACTGCCCCAACCATACGGTGGGAAGAGTGACTCCTTTTGAGACCAGAGGTCATGTGGCACTGGCAGGCACCTTCGGCTATGAACTGGACATTACGAAGATCCCGGAGGAGGACAGACAGCAGATTCCCGCACAGACCGCCATGTATCACAAATACAACGATCTGATCCGCAGAGGGGATTATTCCCGGATTGCATCATTTTTGGAAAACGGTAATTATGACTGCTATCAGGTGACATCCAAGGATCAGAAAGAAGCGTTGGTAACCTATGTACAGGTACTTTCCCGACCGAACTTCCACAGCAGGAGAGTACGTCTGAAAGGCCTGGCACCGGAGAAACAGTATCGCATCGAGGAGACTGGGGAAATCTTTGGCGGCGACGTGCTGATGCAGGCAGGACTGATGGTGACACCTCTGTGGGGAGACTACCGCAGTAAGCTGATCCATCTGACCGAGGTGTAAAATTAAGGCAGTGACATGCCTTGACAAACGATTTTGAGAAATCTAATATGGAAGTATAATTGACGATTTATCGGGAAATGTGTAGAAAAATAGCGATAAGGAGTACAAAATTATGGCAAAAGCAGTAAAATTAGCAGATATCGCAGAGAGAGTTGGAGTCAGCACAGTAACAGTGTCCAAGGCACTGTCCGGACAAAAAGGCGTCAGCGAGGAAGTCCGGGAGAAGATCCGCAGCATTGCGGAGGAACTGGGTTATCAGCAGCCGTCAGCGGCAAGAAAAAGTCAGAACCAGAAGAGCTACAATATCGGTATTCTGATCTCTGAGAGATTCCTTGATAAATATGAATCATTTTACTGGCAGATGTACCAGGCGGTAGCTACCAGAGCCACGGCAAAGGAATGCTTTACCATGCTGGAGGTCATCGGAATGTCAGAGGAAGAGAACGGCAGAATGCCGAAGCTGGTACAGGAACGCAAGGTGGATGGCATTATCGTTATCGGTAAGATGATGGATACTTACCTGCAGCATCTGAATACAGAAGCCGGGATCCCGGTGATCTATCTGGACTATTATAACGGAAGGGAAGCCAGCGATTCCGTTATTTCCAACAGTTATTACGGAACCTATGAACTGACCTACTATCTGTATCGGATGGGACATCACAAAATTGCTTATGTGGGAACCCTGCTTGCTACCGAGAGTATTACGGACCGGTATTTTGGTTATCAGAAGGCTCTTTTGGAGCTGGGACTGGAGCAGAAAAAGGAATGGGTCGTGGACGATCGGCACATTGAGACAGGTAAGATCGATACGGTGAATATGTTGCAGCTTCCCAAGGATATGCCTACCGCATTCGTATGCAACTGCGATCTGACTGCGAGCTTTCTGATCAAGAAACTGAGAGAGAACGGATATCGTGTGCCGGAGGACATCTCTGTGGTCGGCTTTGATAACTACCTGTATCCGGGGCTCAGTGACATCCATATCACGACGTATGAAGTAGATATGGGAGAGATGGCGAGAAGAGCCATTCATAATATGATCAAGAAGATCACCAGTGATAATTATAAGTCCGGAGTTACCGTGGTGGAAGGCCGACTGGTACTGAAGGACAGTGTGTCTCACGTATAGACTGCGGTGCATTCTGCCTGTAGACGAAGGGTGTGACACCAGTGTGCTTTTTGAACAGGTGGATGAAATGATTGGTATTGTCGATGCCTACCATAGCCCCCACTTCGTGAATCGGATTATCCGTAGATAGGAGCAGTGATTTTGCTGCTTCTATTTTTTTCCCTTGAAGATATTGCAGCGGGGAAGTATGGAATGTAGCGGAGAATTCCCGACACAGACGGTAGCGGCTGATGCCCAAAGTCTGCTCAAAGTATTCCAAAGAGTGATTTTCAGCATAGTTTTCCTCAAAATCCGCTTTCATGGACAGCAGATAAGCAGGAATGGGCTTCACATCCCGGGAGACGGACAGGGCGGACAGCATCAGTTCTACGAACATGTCGGTCAGTTCTCGGTGAAGCTGTATCTGCTCTGCAGGAGTCGGGGTGAATGAAAATTTGGTCAGCTGCTGCATCCGCTGTGAAACGCAGGAGCCGATGGGAATCGGGTAACAACAGGTAAAAGCAGCCTGAAATATGCTATAATAAGAAGAAAGCTCCGCTCCACTTAAGAAAAACATCTGAAAACGCCACTTTCCCTGCAACAGCCGGAGAGAGAACCCCTGGCTGCAATCTAAGAACAACAGATGCTCGTGATCCAGGACCACCTCGCTGCCCCGGGTAGTAAGGACGGCACTGCCCTCTAAGGTGTAAAGCAGCAGATATGAGGGAAAGGGGTTCCATTCATAATAGAAAGGATCCGAGAGCCGGAATTCTCCACCGGCCAGGGGCAGTAAAAAGCTCTTGTCTTCCAGGGATACTTTATAGATCTGCCCCAGCAGGATTTCCGGGGAACGCTGCCCCTCAACATCGGAGGAAGTGTGCCTCAATGCATTGAGAAAAGTGGTGGAAATGTTCATACAAAAACCTTGCCTTTCCGCAATCTTCAAACTTCGGCTGCTTTAGCAGCTTGTGCAGGAACAAAACTTCATGTGAAGAATTTATTTTTCACACTAGAAACATGCTTTTTTGAAAAAATTAATTAAGCTTAAATACATTATAAGCCATTATTTAAGCTGTTTCAATGACAAAGGATGCAAAGAAAACAAAATTAGTTAATTAAATCAGCTAATTTAATTCAAATTAATTACTTTAATTGTATAATATGTACAAAACATAGGCATAGAACTTGTGAAAATAGAAGATAATAACGAAAATAGCAAGAATAAGAGATTAAAAACAAGAATAGTTGATGATTAATTAATATGATTATGTATAATTAAATTAAGTTACAAAACAGTAAACGCTATCAAATGTAGCAAAAAACAAGGAGGCTAAATCCTCTCCTCGTCAGAGGACTCGGATTTTCCTTCGGAAAACTAGGAGGATTTCTTATGAAGATGAAAAAGTTTTTAGCTCTTTCCACAGCATCAGTCATGGCACTGTCTATGGCAGCATGTGGAAGCACAGACAACGGCGGCGCCGCTGAGAGTTCTGTAGCAAGCACCACTCCCGCAACTGCAGAAGCTTCCAGCGAGGCTGCAGCACCTGCAGAGGTTACCAGCCTGAATTACGCAGAGCTTACTTTGGGTGAGGATTACACCGACATTACCACGACCATTAAGGTCCTGACTAACCGTACCGACCTGTTAGAGGACGGCGCAGCAGTTCCTTTCCAGACTTACATTGATGCATTCAACGAGATGTATCCCAACATCACTGTTGATATTGAAGGTATCACCGACTATGCAAGTGATACGCTGCTTCGTCTGCAGGGTGGTGACTGGGGCGATGTTATGTTTATCCCCGCAGTTGACAAGGCTGACTTAAGCACATACTTCCTTCCTCTTGGAACTACTACCGAGATGGACGGACAGCTGAACTACTACAACCAGATGTACGAAGGCACTGTATACGGTGTTCCTTACACCGCAGGCGTTAACGGCGGCATCGTATACAACAAGGCAGTATTCGAAGCAGCAGGAATCACAGAGATACCTAAGACTCCCGCAGATTTCATCGCAGCATTAAAGCAGATCAAAGAGTATGACAGCTCTATCGTTCCTTTGTACACCAACTACGCAGCAGGCTGGGCAATGGGCGCCCAGTGGGATCCCGCTATCAGCGGCAGTGCTACCGGAGACAGCACTTATATGAACCAGAAGTTACTGCACACAGCCAATCCTTTTGCTGATCCCGGCGACGGAACAGGCGCTTACAACGTATACAAAGTAATGTACGATGCAGTTGCTGAAGGCCTTACCGAGGAAGACTACTCCACCACGGACTGGGAAGGTTGTAAGGGTATGATCAACAATGGTCAGATCGCTTGCATGGTTCTTGGCTCCTGGGCAGTTCCTCAGATGAAGGAAGCCGGTGACAACGCTGACGACATCGCTTATATGCCTTTCCCTATTACCCTGACCAGCGGTAAGCAGGCAGCATCTGTAGGCCCTGACTACAGCTTTGGTATCAATGCCAGCACCACCGAAGACAATCAGGCAGCAGCTCTGTGCTTCGTTAAGTTCATGACAGAAGAATCCGGATTCTCCTATGACTGCGGCGGACTTCCCGTTGCTATCAAGGATACCAGATTACCGGATTTCTATGCAGCATTCAAGGGTATCGACTTCGTAGTGGATGAGCCTGCGATCGAAGGCGAAGAGGATCTGTTAAACGAGCTGAACGCTGAAAGTGGTCTTAACATCAACAACAACGGTGAGACCAAGCTGCAGGAGCTGGTAGAGTGTGCAGCAGATGGTTCCAAGACCTATGATGAGATCATCGACGAGTGGAACGAAGAGTGGACTTCCGCACAGGAGAGCTGTGGTGTAGAGATCCAGTAATTAATAGGTAACTAATTTAATCTTCTGAAGTGAGAGGGAACCATTTATCCGGTTCCCTCTTATCTAAGAGAGAAGGGTATGGAGGTATTTCGATGAGTGCAGAGACAATGAAGAAAACAAAAAAACCCTTCAGCATGAAAAAATGGGTAAAGAGCAGGAACGGACAACAGACCATCGTCATACTGTCCTTCATGATCATTCCCCTGCTTTTGCTGTTCGTGTTCACCTATCTTCCTTTTGGAGAGATGGTAAAATTCAGTTTTTATAAAATGAAATATGCTACCCCGGTAGACAAAAGACAGTTTGTAGGATTTCGGAACTACATCGACGTATTTAAGAAAGATGAATGCTTCAGTGCTTTGAAGCTGAGCCTTTATTACATGGCAGGCGCAATGGTGCAGCTGGTACTTGCGTTGTACCTGGCAACGATCCTTAGCTTTAAGACCAAGTTTGGCAATATGTTCAAGGGATTCATGTTCTTCCCTTATCTGATCAGTGGTATTGCCATTGGATTTATCTTCAAATTCTTCTACACCAGAGGATTTGTATTCGATACGGTATTACAGTGGTGTGGATTTAACTTAGAAAGTCTTCCGTTCTGGCTGAAGGACAAGAGCGTTAACAATATCTCTTTGGTGGCTTCCTCGGTATGGCGTTATTACGGCAACAACATGGTACTTTTCATCGGTGCCATCATGTCTGTGGACTCCGAGATGTACGAGGCAGCAGAGCTGGACGGTGCCAATAAATTTCAACAGTTTATACATATTATCTTACCCAGCATTAAGACCATCGTTACGCTGAACGTGATCCTGTCTATCACAGGTTCCCTGAGTGCTTTCGATCCTCCCTACGTTATCACCAAGGGTGGCGGCGGAACCGCAACCTACTTCGTATTGATGGACAAGATCGCACATACCAACCAGCAGGTAGGTCTGGCGTCTGCTATGGCGGTGGTACTGTTACTGATCATTTTTGCAGCAACAATTTTACAAAAGCTTTTCTTCAAACTGGTATTTAGAAGCTCCGATGCGGATAATGAAGAATATACCAGAAGAAAACGGCTCAGAAGAGAGAGAAGATGGAAGAAGGAGGCAGTGTAAAATGGCAAAGATGAAAACTAACCACAAACATTACAGCGCAGGCGCTGTCATCTGGATCATCATTAAATATTTCAGCCTGGTATTTTTCTCCTTCGTGGCACTTTTGCCTATTGTATCCTGTGTCATCACAGCATTCAAGACCGATGCAGAATATCAGAGCACCAATGTTATGACCCTGCCGGAAAGCTGGCTGAACTTCCAGAACTTTATTGATGCATTTAACCGTGCCAACATGGGCAGAGCCTATCTGAATTCAGCGATCATCCTGGTATTTGTACTGTTAGGCTCCGTCCTGGTGGGAACACAGCTCGCTTATGTACTGAACCGGTTCAAGTTTCCCGGCAACGGACTGATCCGCAGCCTGTTCCTGTTCGCAACCCTCCTTCCCGGAATTGCCATGCAGGTATCTGTGTACCAGATCATGAGTAACCTTGGATTTATCAATCATCTGTATGGTTATATCATTATGAGTATGGGTACGGATGTTATCTCCATCTACATCTTCATCCAGTTCATGGAAAACATTTCGGTATCGTTGGATGAATCCGCATTTATTGACGGAGCCTCCTATTTTACCATTTACTGGAAGATCATTCTTCCGCTTCTGAAGCCCGCTATCGTAACTTCAATGGTGCTTAAGGGAGTAGGCGTATATAACGAGTATTATTGCGCCAGTCTGTATCTGCAGGACAAGAGGACTCTCGGTGTGGTAGCAACCTCCCTGTATACCTTCACCGGACCTCTTGGAAGCAAATACAATCTGATCTGTGCAGGTGTACTGATGTCTCTGCTGCCTGCATTGATCGTATTCCTGCTCTGTCAGAAACAGATTTACAGTGGAATCACCTCCGGCGCTGTCAAGGGTTAATACAAAGGAGAGTGTGGAACATGAAAAATGCGGAAACAAAGAAAATGAGAGAAGAGATCAAAAAGCATCTGACCGAAGGAATCATTCCTTTCTGGAAAGGGATGCGGGATGACGAGTTCGGCGGTTATTACGGTTTTCTGGACTACGATCTGAATCTGGATAAAAAAGCAGAAAAAGGCTGTATCCTGAACAGCAGGATCACCTGGTTCTTCTCCAACGCATATACACTGTTAAAAGACGAGAGTCTGTTGGAGGAAGCAAAGCACGGCTACGATTTCCTGAAAGACCATTGTCTGGACAAAGAATACGGCGGTATCTACTGGTCCCTAAACTATGACGGAACCCCGAAGGATACCACAAAACATACTTACAATCAGGCGTTCTGCATCTACGCGCTGTCCTCTTACTATGAGGCCAGCGGGGATGCAGAAGCCCTGGAGCTGGCGAAAAAGCTGTTTACTCTGATTGAGACTACGTGTATGGATGAGGTGGGATATCTGGAAGCATTCACCAGAGACTTTAAACCGGAATCCAATGAGAAATTGTCGGAGAACGGTGTCCTGGCAGACAAGACCATGAATACCCTGCTTCATGTTTTTGAAGCTTATACGGAGCTGTACCGGGTATCCAGGGATGAAAAAGTGCGCAGACGCCTTCTGTGGATCATGGATGTGTTCGCTGAGAAAGTTTATAATCCGAAGCTCCACAGACAGGAAGTATTTTTCGATAAGCATTATAATACCATTCTGAATCTGCATTCCTACGGCCACGACATCGAGACGGCATGGCTGATCGACAGAGGCTGCAAGGTTCTGGATGATCCGGAACTGACGCAGAAGATGTATGCCATCACCAGAGACCTTACCGCACAGATCTATAAGGTGGCATTCGACGGACACTCTCTGGCCAATGAATGTGACAGAGGTGTCGTGAATGTACACAGAGTCTGGTGGGTACAGGCGGAGACTGTGATCGGTTTCTTAAACGGCTATGAGAAAGAGCCGGAGAAAACGGAATATCTGGAAGCCGCAGAGAAGGAATGGGCATTTATCAGAGATCATGTGATCGATAAGAGACCCGGTTCCGAATGGTTCTGGGAAGTGGATCCGGAAGGAAATCCCTATCCTGACCGCCCCATTGTGGAGCCTTGGAAATGCCCTTACCATAACGGCAGGATGTGCATGGAGGTTATGAAGAGATGTTAGAGCGTTATTACATAGAAAAAGAGAAGCAGGAGAAGCTGCTTTCCCGTAAAAACATAAAGTCTGATTTCTACAACGGTATTTATGACCGTTATGAATATCCGGTTCTGACCAGAGAACATATTCCCCTGACCTGGAGATATGATCTCAATCCCAAGACCAACCCCTATTTCATGGAACGCCTGGGAATCAATGCGGTCATGAATTCCGGTGCGATTGAATTAAACGGTAAGTATTATCTGGTAGCCCGTATCGAAGGCAACGACAGAAAGTCTTTCTTCGGTGTGGCAGAGAGTGACAACGGTGTCGATGGTTTCCGTTTCTGGGACTATCCCATCCTGTTGGACGATACTTGTCCGGAAGAGACCAATGTGTACGACATGCGTCTCACCAAGCATGAAGATGGTTACATCTACGGTGTGTTCTGTTCCGAGAGCAAGGATACCTCCGTAAATGATCTGTCCGCAGCAGTAGCAGCTGCCGGTATTGTAAGAACCAAAGACTTAAAGCACTGGGAGAGACTGGAGAATTTAAAGACCCTTCGTTCTCCCCAGCAGAGAAATGTAGTGCTGCATCCGGAATTCGTGGATGGCAAATATGCTTTTTACACCAGACCGATGGATGACTTCATCGAGACCGGAAGCGGCGGAGGAATCGGTTTCGGACTGTGCGACGACATTACCCATGCAGTCATCGACGAAGAGCGCATGACCAGCCTGCGGAAATATCACACCATCACCGAGGCCAAAAACGGTGCGGGAGCTACCCCCATCAAGACAGACAGAGGTTGGATACATATCGCACATGGAGTCCGTAATACCGCAGCCGGTTTACGTTACGTCATTTATGCTTTTGCCACGGACTTAAAAGACCCGGCAAAAGTGATCGCAGAGCCTTCGGGTCTGCTGATCGGTCCCAGAGGGGAAGAGAGAGTGGGAGATGTTTCAAACGTAGTATTTACCAATGGCGCAATCGCAAATGGGAAGGGGGAAGTCTTTATCTACTATGCATCCAGCGATACCCGCATGCATGTGGCAACGACTACTATAGATAAGCTTGTGGATTATGTATTCCACACCCCTTCCGATCCCGGAAGAAGCGTGGAGTGTGTGGCACAGAGATGTGAACTCATCCGCAGAAATGAAGAGTTCTTAAAACAGGAAGCAAGATAAATAACGCAGAAATGAGGTAACTCGAATGAGCAAAGTTAAGATGATCAGCCCTGCAGTACCTAATGTACCCTGGCAGGATAAACCCGAAGGCCATACCGGAGCGCCGGTATGGAGATATAGTGAAAACCCTATTATTGGCAGAAACCCGGTAGAAGGAGTAGCCAGAATCTTTAATAGTGCGGTAATGCCTTATGGCGATGAATTCATCGGCGTATTCCGCGGTGAACAGGTCAACGGTATTCCCTATATTTATTTAGGACGTAGCAAGGATGCTATTCACTGGGATTTTGATAAGAATAAGATCCAGTTCGTAGATGAAGAAGGCAAGCCTTTCATGCCGATTTATGCATATGATCCCAGACTGGTAAAGGTAGAAGATACCTACTATATCATCTGGTGTCAGGATTTCTACGGCGCAGCCATCGGTATTGCGAAAACCACGGATTTCAAGACGTTTGTAAGAATCGAGAATCCGTTCCTTCCCTTTAACCGTAACGCCGTACTGTTCCCAAGAAAAGTACACGGCAATTTCATGATGTTGTCCCGTCCTTCCGACAGCGGACATACACCTTTCGGAGATATCTTTGTCAGTGAGAGCCCGGATATGGTATACTGGGGCAAACACAGACATGTGATGGGAAAGTCTTCCGAATGGTGGGAGTCCTTGAAGATCGGTGGCGGTGCAGCTCCCATTGAGACTTCCGAAGGATGGCTTCTGTTCTATCATGGTGTGAGCGGAACCTGTAACGGTTATGTCTATTCCATCGGTGGAGCAATACTGGATATTGACAACCCGTCCATCGTAAAATATCGTTGTGAGAACTTCCTGCTGACACCGGAAGAGTGGTATGAGGAGAGAGGATTCGTACCGAATGTATGCTTTCCCTGCGCTACCATTCATGATTCCGAGAGCGGCAAGATCGCCATTTACTATGGCGCAGCAGACAGCTATGTAGGACTGGCGTTTACGACCATCGATGAAGTGGTTGACTATATCAAAGAACACAGCGTGGTCACAACAAGCGATACAGAAGAAGGCAGAAGATAGAATCACGGGACCCGCGTAAAGCGGGTCCTTTTTGCTTATGGAGACAGCGTATGAAGGAAAATGAGGAATTATATGTCAGAATCGAAGAACTGGAAAAAGAACTGGCAGAAGAACGTATCAGGAGGAAGATTACAGAGGACAATTCCGACTGTGCGCTGTGGGAGTATGAAATTGCAACGAAGAAATATGTGCTTTCCAGAAAGCTCGGGAGGAAATGGAGCACAACCAATATGGTCATCGAAAATTATCAGGAGCAGATGCACAAATGGGGATTTGTACATCCAGATGACTGGTCGGTTTTTGATGCCTTCTGTGAGGCCATGGACCGCGGTGATGAGCATATTTCCTATGAAGTCAGACAAGTCAGTGATGAATCGGTATTTGTCTGGTTCCGTTATGTAGGGATTCCGGTCTATGATAAGGATCATAAGCCATATAAGATCATGGGGAAGACGCTTGATATTACAGGAGAAAAAAAGAACCAGGAGCTGCTGGAGCAGAAGGCAGAGAGGGACTCCCTGACAGATCTGTATAATAAGGCAAAAATGCATAAACTGGTGGAAAAGCATATCCAGCAGGAGGATATGCAGGAGGGAGCATTCCTGATCATTGATATTGATGACTTTAAATCGATCAATGACACATATGGGCATTTATACGGTGATGAAGTATTGATCAAAATTGCCAATGCGATTTTGATCAGCGCCGGCATGGAGGATTATGCAGGTCGTATCGGTGGTGACGAATTCTGTGTATTCTGCCGTGGGGAAAATGCGGGTCAGCATGCCATGGAGACGGCGGAGAGGATATCCCGTATGGCAGACCGAATCCACATGTCCGGCAGACGCGTGACCTTAAGTATGGGAATCTCCCGTTATCCGGAGGATGCTTCCTCTTATGAGGAACTGTATCAAAAAGCGGATCAGGCGCTGTACCGGGTAAAACGAAGCGGCAAAAATGCATTCAGCGTGTACGACAAGAACTATAATTATGTCGATTATACCTCAGAACGGAAAGGAACAGACCGGGAGACCGGTTTCTGGCAGGAGCTGGAGAAATATTATAAAGGACGTCAGTGGACAGAAACGGAAAGTGAAATTCTGTCTACTATGACGCGGATGATGGAAAGCTACCTGAACCATGAAGAATATGCAGGGAATGTCAGGGAGCGGGAAAAGGATACAGAAAAGCCGGAACCGGACATTGCCGGAATGGAGACAACGGAAAGCTTTTCGATAAAACTGGAACAGATCCTGCCCTGGCAGGACGGTCAGTATGCAGAGGTATTTCTGGGCATCCGGGATTACGATGAGATTTCCGCGAAGATGAGTGAGGAAGTGAAAAACAGCCTTCTGTACCATCTGGGGACGCACATTCAAAAGCACCTGAAGGGACAGGAAATGGTGTGCCATGTGAAAAAGGATGAGTTCCTATTGCTGTTGGACAATCATGTGGAAGCTGCCTGGGAGAAAATCGGTCATATTATGATCATGTTCGAAGCTATGATCGGAGATAAATACCCCGATGTATCGATCAACCTGTACAGCGGCATTTATTATCTGGAGTCCAGAGGATACCGCCCGGAGGAAATTTTCCGCATCGGCAAGACTCTGAAAAACAAGGCGAAACGTTATTGCACTCTGGAAAACAGCATCTATGAGAACCGCAAGAGTGCGGGGAACATCATTGATAAAGAAGCCGGAATCCTGAACCGGGGCAACCTGACCAGACTGAAAGGTTTTATGAACCGTGCAGCCAAAGGAGAGCGGCTTACGGTAGGATTTATCGGCGGTTCCATTACCCAGGGATTTTCCGCTACGGATCCGGAAAAATGTTATGCGGCAAGGACATTTGGCTGGCTGAAAAAGGTATTTCCCAATACGGAATTTGATTATGTGAACGCCGGAATCGGAGCTACCGATTCCCAGTTCGGCGCGGCGAGAGTACAGGAAGACCTGCTTCAGCGGCTACCGGATCTGGTATTTGTAGAATTTTCCGTGAACGATCACAGTACGCCGCATTTCTGTGAGACCTACGAAGGTCTGGTGAGGCAGATTTATGGCAGTGCAAGCGCACCGGCAATGGTGCTGATCCATAATGTCTATTATGATACCGGTAAAAGTGCGGCATATTATCATGCGCAGGTAGGACGACATTATGATCTGCCCTGTATCAGTATACAGAACAGCATCTATCCGGCAGTGGCAGCAGGAAGACTTCCGGCAGAGAAGATTACTGCGGATTTCCTGCACCCCAATGATCTGGGACATGAACTGGTGGCATCCGTGATCACGAACTTCTTGGAAAAGGTGATCCATGATAAAACGCAAGAGCCGCAGGAAATTTTCCCGGCTCCGCTGACAGAAAATGCCTATGAGCATTGCGTGAGACTGCAATATTCTAATTCCACACCGGGGAAGAGTGTTTTTGTAGAAGATATGACACCGCAGAGAGATATCACGGATATTTTCCGCAACGGATGGAGCGCCGGGGAAAAAGGAGCTTATCTGGAGTTCGCTTTCCGGGGAACCGGTGCCGCCGTGCAATACCGCCGAGTGAAGGACGGACCTGCACCCATTGCCACAGCAGTGGTGGATGAGAACCCTGAGACGGCGTGCGTGTTGGACGGAACCTTTGATGAGACCTGGGGAGATAAGATGGAACTGGCAACGATTGCGGAGCATCTGCCCTATGGGGAACACTGGGTGAGAATCGAGATCACGGAGACACACGAGAACGATAAGGCTGGATTTTATCTGGTGTCATTGATTGTATCCGGGGTAAGAACAGAAACAGAAGCGGAATAGGCATAGTACGGAAGTCAGGTAGACAGATCGGAAGAAATGTGTTACATATCAGATAGAATATTTTTCCAGAAACGGACGTTGCAAAGCTAAGTAGCGGAATAACGGGAAAGATGCCGTGCAATACATAGTAAGTATCATGGGAAAGGATAGATGATCATGAACAAAGATATTATTTTTTTAACACCGGTGTGTACTCACAACATCTGGGGTGGCACCCGGCTGAACAGAGAATTCGGTTACCCCATTGAGGGAGATGACATCGGGGAGTGCTGGGGCATCAGCGCTCATCCGAGTGGAGACGGTACCGTGGCAAGCGGCGCTTATAAGGGAATGAAGCTGTCCGAACTGTGGGAGAAGCACCCCGAGCTGTTCGGAGACACGGGAATGGACCGTTTTCCTCTGCTGGTCAAGATCATTGATGCGAAGGACGACCTCAGCATCCAGGTACATCCGGATGATGCGTATGCGAAGGCTCATGAGAACGGATCCCTGGGTAAGACCGAGTGCTGGTTCATCTTAGACTGCAAGGAGAACGCCACACTGGTAGTCGGCCATAATGCGAAGACAAAAGAAGAACTGGAACAAATGATCCACGAAGGCAGATGGAAGGAATTCATCCGTGAGATCCCTATTAAACCCGGGGATTTCATCCAGATCGATCCCGGCACTGTGCATGCCATCAAGGGTGGCACACTACTCTTAGAGACGCAGCAGAGCAGTGATATCACTTACCGCGTGTATGATTACGACAGATTGAGCAACGGCAAGCCCCGACAGCTGCACATCGTACAGAGTATCGATGTGATCACGGTTCCCGCAAAATCCGCGGACAACAGTGTGGTGCATACCGAGAAGAAGGACGATGCAATACAGCAGCTGATTCAGTGCCCTTACTACACCGTATACCGCATTGATGTGGAACACCGTGTGGAGACCTGGCAGGATAAGCCTTTCGCCCTCATGAGCGTGGTAGAAGGTGAAGGCACACTGAACGGTACTCATTTAAAAAAGGGCGATCATCTGATCCTGCCCGATGGCTACGGCAAGGTAGAGTTACGGGGCAGGATGCAGATCATCGCATCTACGATCTAAGTTTACAGCAGATAAAAATCCGGTAAATGATAGCTGTCTTCAAAACTGATTTATCTTCAAACTGATTTATTTTCCAAGTACAACAGATAGCTTGATTTCTTTTTCTGTTTCGCTCAGGTCGAGATTACCGCCGTCGGAGACGGTCACGCGCAGCTCATAGAGCACGCCGTCTGTCAGCTCTGTCACATTCGCTCCGGTCTCGTCTGTGAGCGACCACAGTTCTGGGGCAACCTTTTCCAGCTTGCCGTCTGCACCATAGGCGTAGAGCGTCAGATCAGAGACGTTGCCGGACAGGTTGTTCATACGGAAGGCTACCGTGGTGTTGGGATGCACGTTGCAGATGGTCGCGGTGTTGTGCCAGCTTGCAACCGTACCTTCACCGCCATCCTGTTCAAACTGATCCTGCGAAAGAACATTTCTTGCCGCCTGATCAAGATCAACCTCACGGTACGGAAGCTCTGGCAGGTACACAAAGCGATCCTGCAAACGCAGCAGTTCCAGATAGCCTGTCGGGCAGTAGAGCGTATTTCCGTTGCTGCCGGTGTACATGCCGATAGCCATATTATTGTAGCCGTATTTGTTGGACACATCCATCGTGAAGACGGTTTCGCCTGTTGCAAAGTCCAAAATAATGTACTGCCACATGCCGGTATCCAAATCCTGTACGTAACCGTAGATATAGCCTGTTGCAGTGGAGAGCTTCATGATTGCCGTGTCGCGCAAATCGTTCCGGCTCCAGACGCTCTTCATTTCATAGCCATCGGCGGTTTTTAGGGTGTCCACCCGCTCAACGCCCGGGGCGATCATAACATTACCCTTCATCAGCCAGTTCTGGTCATAAATGTTGGCGTAGCTCTGAATCGAAGAGTCATTGTCAGGGTCGGCAAGACCTGCGTTACCAGCGCCGAACCAGTTGCAGACGATCGTGCTGACGG
>OJMO01000419.1_pt1 | contig 31256 bp, 31 predicted proteins | sample 1597241 | NCBI WGS metagenome assembly OJMO01 (sample SAMEA2452129, study PRJEB22498) | human gut metagenome | biome: human feces; feature: human gut; material: feces | place: Australia | collected 2012 | reverse complement strand
CTAAAATATGCATATGATACTCCAGATAGTACTAGTACAGTTACTAAACTAGCTACTACTGGTATCAAAAGTTTTTTCTTTTTCATATTGTCTATCCACCTATTCTATATTTTTATTATATAATTTATCATGATAAATTTCAATACTAATAATTTTATCTAGTGTAAAATTTGTGCTATTTTATTAAAAAACATACATTAAAATGTACGTTATTTGTAATTAAAATAGATAAAATAATTTAACTATATTATAAAATTTATCATAATATAAAAATACAATAAATAATGATGATACGATAAATGGTCCGAATGGAACTTCACTATCTTTTTTTAATACTATTGTTGCAAGAGCATATGGTAATGCTAAAAATGTTGAAAATATTAATGAAACCATTGCAACTTGTACTCCCAAAATCATCCCTATAATGAAAGATAATTTAATATCGCCGCCCCCTAATGCATCTCTTTTATACATTTTCTTTCCTATAAAACCTACTAAAAGCATTACTAAAAATGTTATAATGCCACTTACTAAAGTCGGTATAATTGTTTTATAACCATAATATACTGTTTTTAAAATTAATACTAAAACTCCTGATATTATGAGTGGTGAATCAAGTATTATCATATATTTAAAATCACTTACAAATATTATAACGCATAGCGATGATAGTATAAGCATTATAAAGAAATTATAAGAAATTCCAAAATATAAATAACTAAATAAAAATAATACTCCTGTAGCAAGTTCGCTTAAAAATACATCAAAAGGTATTTTCGTGCCACAATTTTTACATTTTCCTTTTTGAATTATATAAGAAATAAGAGGAATATTTTCATACCATTTTAATTTGTGATTACAAGCATCACAATGACTTCCTGGTTTTATTATTGATTTACCAATTGGAAGTCTTGTAGCTAAAACGTTATAAAAAGATCCCATTATTAATCCAAATATAAATATTACTATTGAAAAATAAATTGTCATATTAACCTATACTTCCCATCAAATTAAACATTGGAATAACAACAGCTAATATAATAGTACCAACTACAACAGCAAGTCCTGCTATCATAACTGGTTCGATAAAACTTTTTAACCCATTAATAATACTTCTATGTTCTTCAGCATAATAATCAGATACTGTTTGCATCATAACATCAAGTTCTCCTGTGGATTCCCCTGTTACAATCATATAATAAGCAACTTCTGGTACAGCCCAATGATCTTTAAAAGCATCAGATATTTTTCTTCCCTCAATTATATTATTTATTGTTCTAATCATTATTTCTTTATATATTTCATTATTAGTAATTTTACTTAATATTTCAACACTAGTAGTTATAAAAACGTTGTTTCTTAAAAGTGAAGCAAATGTTTTAGTAAAAATTGTTAGTTCATTGTAAATTATTACATTTTTTAAAAATGGTATATGCATGAAAATAACTTGCATAACTCTTCTAACTGCTTTAACTTTTCTATAAAGCACAATTAATACTAACACAATTACCGCTATAATAAGAGCAATATACACACCATTTAATTTTAAGAAACTACTTGCATTTAAAACAACTTTAGTAAGACCTGTTACCGATGCATTTGATTGAGCATAAATTTTTTCAAACTGAGGAATTACATATAATAATATAAATGTTATAACTCCAATAGCAAAAACCAATACAATAGTTGGATATGTGATAGCACTTATCATTTCTTTTCTGGTTTGTTCAACTTCAGAATAATAATTAGCCATATCAGTTAAAGTAGATTCTATGTCACCTGTAGCTTCGGCTGCTTTAACCATATTTACAAGTAAGTTTGGAAACATATTGCCTTGTTTTTCTAAGCATTTAGAAAATGTTTCACCATTAGTAAGTTCATAAGTAATTGCTCTAAATACTCTTTTGTGAGATTTCTTTCTCCCCATTTGATTCCCAAGTATTCTAATAGATTCAGCAAGCGTTATACCTGCTTTTAAATATGTAGATAATTGCGTTAACCAAAAAATCAAATCTTTGTTTGACATTTTTTGAGCAAGCATAGAACTTTCACCATACATATACATTAACCATTTAGAAGTATAAATTTGATATACATCATATCCTTCACTAATTAAGAATGTATAAACATCTAGTTTAGAGTATGCATAAAATATATTTTTTTCTACAACTCCATTTTTGTCCCTAGCAACATATTTATAAACTAAAGCTTTTTCACTTCTTACAGAGCCTTCAGTATCAAGAGTTGAAAGCAATTTTTTTTTCTCTTTTTCATAATAATTATTTCTACTCTTAACCCAAAATAATTTGTTATATGCTTCAAGTCTTTTTTTTCTTTTTTCTTCCTTTAATGCTGCTTGTTGTTCTGACAAAGTCATAAATCCTTGTTTTGTAGTTGAATATGCTCTATCAGCTGTTCCACTAATTACTGCATATAAATATGGAATTGATTCAAATAAAATAAATTTTATACCTTTAAAAGCAAATATAAAGATATAAGCAAAGTACATTATGAAAGAGTTTTTTATACCATTTTTTTCTTTTGTATCAGTCATACTCTTCGTACCTCCTTATTCTATAAAATAGTATAACATATTATTTAAATAGTTTCTATTAAAATTTAATATATTTGTCAATAAAAAAATATTAGCTTTTTATCTAATATTTTAAGTTATAATTATTTTTTTTATTTCTATTTTCACTTTTAGTATATCTTCTAGTAAGGCTTTTAGTAAATCTTCATTCTTGGAATTTAAAAATACTTCTTTAAATGTTCTATCATAACGACAACTGTAAAATTTTTTCATATGTTGCCTCCTTTTTTTGCATAATAACAGGAGTTTTAAAATAATGCAAATTGCAAATTTGCTTATTTGGAGGCCTTAAAAAATACAGATTTTAAAAATCTGTATACAAAAATATAAAAATTGGTAAAGTTATTTTTACCAATTTTCAAAATCTATTAAATTTCAAAAAATTTTAATTTTTTTAATCTTGAAAGAAATCATCAAAAAATTCATCATCAGTAATAATATTATCATTAACAATAACACTATCAACATCAACATTTATTTTTGGCTTATCAGTCTTTTGAATATTATTTGAAATATCTGAAACTTTAGAATTATCCTTTTCATCACTCTTAGGAATTTCAAATACAGGTGTTTCTTTTTTTATTTCTTCATCAAGATTAACCTTTTCAGCTTTATTTTCAATAGCATTTGTTTGTTGTTTTTCTTTTTCGTCTTCTTCTTCAAGTTCTTTTAACTTTTTGTCAATATCTGCCATTACTTTATCAATATCAATATCAGCCATTGGATTTTGTTTAAAAGGATTTGGCATCAAACTTGGTGTTTGATTTAATCCGCTAAATGGATTAGCCCCCATCATACCTCCAAATGGATTATTCATTTGATTTACTGACATATCACCGCTATTATTTTCCATCATTCTTTTTCTTTTTTCTTCAGAAACGAATTTTTTTAAATCAAATAATTCTACCTCACGTTTTTCACGCTCTGGTAAAACACCTTCTTTTTTCTCCATTCCCCAATTTATTTCAAAATCAGCTTTTAATTTTGTTCTAAATGGATATTTTCTACTTCTTAAAAGAAGAGCTTCGCCCATTTTGAATTTTTGTAAATCAGTTACAGTAATTAATGGAGTTGATGCTGTTTTATCCTTTTCTTTAGATTTTACTTCACCACAAATTTTAGAAATTTCTTCTAAGGCTGCCATTTCTGTTGATAATAAATATATTAGATTATTACAATTACCTTTTATAACTTCTGCAACTTCTTTTCCATAAACATCAGCAAGTTGAGCAAAGTTTTGAATAATAAATGTTAATCTTATATCTCTACTACGAGCAGCAGATACCATAGATCCAACATCTTTAAGTGGTGGCATATTAGCAAATTCATCAAGAATAAAGTTTGTTCTAATAGGCAATTTACCACCATTTTCATTAGCCACATCTACTAAAGTTTCATAACATTGTTTAATAAATATAGTAAGTAAACTATGATAAGTAGTTTTTTCATCATGAATTATCATATAAACAGCTGTTTTTTCTTGCCCTATTTTTGACATATCAAAATTACTGTAAGATAGCATTTCTGATAAAAACTCACGTGATGAGAATGTTCTTATTTTTTGACGGAAAGTTGATAAAATTCCACCCTTAGTATCACTTGGAGAATTAATAGTTCCAGAAGCTAATATATAAGCTGAAGAAGATTCACCTTTCATTTTAAAATATTCATTAATATAATGACTTGCTCCAAATCTTTCTTCACCAACAGTACTCATTAAATTAATTGAATTTAAATTAACTTCTTCTTCTTTTGCATCTTGAAATAATCCCATAGCAAGTCCTGAAAAATAGTCTGCTGCACTTTTCTCCCAAAATGGATCATTTTTATTATTAGGATCTTGTAAAATATTTAGGGCAACATCGTCTAAAAGTTCAGTAGCTTTATCAATATTTCCTGCTTTATAAAATCTATAAGGCAATGTTAATGGATTCCAAGAATTTCCTTTTTGAGGATCCCTAAAATTTAAAACAATGATGTTGTACCCACGTTTTTTTAATTCTTCAGATGTATCAGAATAAAGTTCACCTTTAGGATCAGCAATAATCATACTTTGACCATTTTTAGCTAACAATTTTACCATTGGTTTAACAATAGATTCAGATTTACCACTTCCTGTGGTTCCTAGTATTAAATTATGATACTGACTGTTATCTACGTATACTTTATCTTTTTTATAAAAAAGTGGTACTCCAGCAGCTGGAATTGTATCAGCGGCTGGATCAACACATTCAACGCCTTTATCTTCAGCTATCTCTTTTTCTTTAGCCCATCTTGAATATCCCTTATTTTCTTTTTCACCTATTTTAACTCCTATACCTTTGCCTTTTTCTTTATTAAATATATAAGAAGAAACACTGGAAAAAATTACAATTAAAGATATAAAGAACATGCCTAAGGTTAATGGCAAATAATGTAATGTAAACGCTTTAAATGGTAACAGCCCATAAAAAGATCCTGAGTTTGCAAATGATTCAAAATTTAATATAGCAATTGCACATAAATATAACAATAAAATACAAAATGCTATAAATATTGTTAAATCTTTTTTAGTAACTCTAAATTTCATTTGTAACTCCTCCGATTCATTTATTATTATACTATAAAATTATAGTTTTTAAAATAATTATTTTGTCATAGTAACCGTGTAATCCATTATATTATTTTCAGTAAATCTATAATGAATTTTATTACCATCAACAATACTATAAATATTTTTCTTGTTGCTTTTATAAACTTCACACGAACTTACTACAAAAGTTTGACCTGATGTTTTTAAAAAATTAGAAAACTTGTCATAAGTATCAAAATTTTCAACTAATTTATATGCTTCTTTAGGATTATTTGTTGCTAATGTAACAAAATCTGATAAATACATTAGACAGATATTTTCTTTAGTAATTACATTTATCCCTTCTAAAGCATTATAATTATTTTTCGTAATTTCATAATCTTTATTTAATTTTTTTATCCATTTTATAGAATCTTCAAGTGATTCAACTGGAATAATTTCAAATGTTATATTATTATAATCAATTAATACTAAAAAATGAATATTATTTTCTAAAAATTTATCTTCTTCAAAAGAATCTTCATATAAATCACCTTTAACATAATAACAATTTACGTTATCATTTAATTTATAGTACTTTTCTTTTAAATTTTTAAGATAAGCATCTTCTGAAAATGCATTTAGCAGTTTAATGTTAGAATTTAAATCAATATTATTTTCTTTTTTATATTTTTCATTTAGCATGTTATACACTGAACTTTTTTCATTTTTAACATAATATTCAATAAATTTATTTAGATTTTTTTGAACTGAAAAATATATATTATAGTTATCTACTTCTAATAATTTTAATGTGTTACTATCTTTATTATTAGTTTTACCTTTATTAATGTATATTACTATAAACAAAGCACAAAATATTAAAAATATAACTAATATTATTTTTAATTTTATTTTATTTTCTTGTGTCATTTTATTCCTTTCTAACTACAATTATTTGTAGCATAATTTGAATAAGATAAACCATTACCAGAATTTTGTCTTTCTGTACAAATTGTTCCGCCAGGTCTTTCATATTTTGAACAGAAAACATAAGCTAAACTATTAGCATCACCACCTGATGATAATAAGGAACTTTTTGCTGCTGCTTCTGAAGAGTTTAATTCACTTAATAAGAAAGATAATTGAACTCCAAGAGTATCATAATTAGCTAAACTTTTTAACGCAGCCTGTCTATTACCACGCCACTGAGCTATACCATATGCTCCTTGTCCACCACCACCAGGGTTAAATGCTGCAGGATTAAATCCTGATTCTGCAAATAAATTTGCCATAATGCCACCAATTTGTGGTGAAGTAAATCCATTATTTTTTAAAGTCATACAAATTGAAGAGGAATTTTCTCCTGTATCAACTATTGTTCCACCTGAATTTGTACAAGTTGGACGTTGATTGGTTGGACTTACATAATTTAGGGGATCAACCTTTACATCATTTAATCTAATTTCAAAATGAAGATGGGGTCCTGTAGAAATTCCGGTATTACCTGATAAAGCAATTATATCCCCGACAGAAACATTTTGACCTACAGAAACTTTGATACCATCTGCTCTAAGATGTCCATACCTTGAAACAATTCCATTTCCATGATCAATATAAACCGCATATCCATAGCCTGATACAGCTCCAGCAACGGTTACTTTTCCATTAGCTGTTGCATATACATTAGTTCCTTGGCTAACAGCAATATCTATTGCACCATGGTTTGTTGAAGCACCAGCTGTTGGAGCATCTCTTAAACCAAATCTTGAAGTTATTATTGTACCGTCAGTTGGCCACCAAAAACATCCATCACTAGCAATAAAAGAACCAACTTTTTTCAATTCTAAATCATAGGTATAATAATACATTAATACTCTAATCGTATCATAAGGATTATACTCTTTATTCAACAAATATTTTGCGCCATAAAGACTTAAACCATTTTTTTGACAATTATTATTATATCCACCACCATTATATTTACCACTAAAATTCCATTTCTTAGCATCACCATCAGCAACATTATTATTATCTTTTGTCCAATCAACAGAAATCAATAAATTTTCTTCTTCATTTTCTTGGAGCATTTCATAATAAGATTTATCTTCCGAACTACTATTGGTAATTTTATTATAACAAAAATAATCATAATAACTATCTTGACTCATATCTATTATTTGATCTTTATCATATGCAATTAATCCTGTAGTTTTAGAAACTGCTTCTGAAATATCACTATCTATATTATCATGATTAAAATTTTGTGGATTTTTATATTCACTTCTTTTATTATTATTATCCCAAACATAACAGTTTTTATTAGCTATTTCAACAGCATAAGTTCTTGCTACAATTGCAGCAACTTCATATGTTTTTTCTTCTTTTATAATTGATGCTTCTGCTTGTAATACTCCTTTTACATATTCTTCTAACGAATAAGTTTGATATTCATATCTCTTAACATCTCTATTATTTAATCTAAATGTTTCTTCTAAATTAACATCATCTATTGAAGCAACAGCTGCCCCAGGAAAATCATCATGTTCTTTTATTAAAATAATATTTTCACAATATCCACTTACTTGTTCTGCAGTGTCATAACCAACACCTCTATTACCAACTAAATCCATATCTGAAGAAATCATATAAATTAAAATTATAAGAACAAAAATTATTAATAATGCTATTCCAACAATAAGTAATAATTGAGGATGTCTTACAAAAAATTCAATTATTGATTTTACCTGTTTTTTTCTTTTATCATTTTTTTCTTTTTTTTGGTTTATTTGCTCCAATTCCTCTTGTTTTAATCTATAATCTTCAATTTCTTCAGGAGTCATATTTTCAAAATCTGGAGCTTCATCAAGTCCATCATTTAAAAGAGTTGGTTGATTTAAACTAGATTTATTTCTAATTGGACTATTAACAGAAAAATTATTATTATTTAATTTTTTATTAGTACTTTTTGCACCTTTATTTAAATTACTATTAAAACCTTTCCCACCTGATTTAAAACTTAAAGCATCAATCGCATTATTTGCTTTATCAGTTACGCCAGCACTACTTAATTTATTAGCTACTTTTGATGCAATTGGATTTCTATCGATCTGTTTAGAAGCATTTTTTTCTATTTTCTGACCAAGTTTTGTCTTACTTGCTTCATCATAAATTTTATTACCAATACTACCACCAAAATGAGTTGCTACTCCTTTTCCTAGTGTATGTGTAACATCTTGTGAAGATGATGGATTTTCTCTATTAACTTTATTATTTTGCATATTTATATTTTTATTATTTAAATTAGTAGCTTGTTGATCATTATTTGAAATATTATCATTATTAGAATTATTCAAAAAAAATCACCACCAATCTCATATACTTATTGTAACAAATTTCTATTAAAAAGTCTTTAATTTAAAAGAAAAATATTCCAAAATAACTTTTTAAAAAAATGAAAAAGAAAAAAAGCTTAGGTTCAAGCTTTTAATCATTAATTCTATTTTCAAATGTTTGAATTAATTTTTCAAGTAAATCATTATCATTTACTTCTGAAATTTCATCATCAATTTTCTCAAACACTTGTAATTCTTCTGAAATATTGTCTTCTTTATCTAATTTTCCAACTAAAAGAAAAATTCTGTTATGATAATTTATCGCATCAACTACTGCAACTCTAGCACCATTTACTAATTCAACCACATCATATTCTTTTTCCATTTTATATTCTTCCTTTTCCAAATTCTTGATTATTAGATAATTTATCAATTGCACCAGCAACTATTTTTGAATTTTTTATATTATTCATAATATCAGAAGATTTTTCCTTGCCAAGTTTTATAACATTTTTTATTTTTACAGCAGCTTTTTGAGCAACTTCTTTTCCATCATTAAAAATTTCTTTAATGGCATCTATTTTATTATAATCTTGGTAAACATCATTTACATCTACAGGTATTTCTTTACCAATTAAATTCTCTGTAGTTTTAATTATATTTTTTTCTAATTCTTGATTCTCTTCTTTTAGTTTGTTATCATGGAACTCTCTATACTCTTTTAAAACTGAGTCAGTAGCCATCTCACGTTTTTTTGCAAATTCTAAATCATTTTCTTTTGTACTAGAATCATTTATAATCTCATTTACTTTATTTTTCAAATGATTATAAGTTTTTAATTGAACATCTTTATCATTAGATTCGATTTGTACAGCGCAATTTTTAGATTTTTCATCATTTGGTATTGTTGGTTTTTCATCATGATCATGTTCTATATCTTCTTCTATTATATCTTTGTCTTCATTCTCATCGTCTTTAATAGACTCAGGAGTTCCAATAACATCTCCTGTTAATACTTCTATATCTTCATCATTTTTTATAGGTTCATCAGTATTTATTACTTCAGTTTCTAATGGTTCTATATTAGAATTAATCTCTTCTTCATCATTTTTTTCATTATCTTTTTCTAAAGTATTTGAATTATTACCATTAGCTTTACTAAAATCATTATCTATTTCATAAGTAGCTTCTTTAACATCTTTTACTTCAGCATCAAACCCATTGTTTTTAATATATTCAATGATTTTTTGATAATTATAATATTCTTTATTTTTCACTTCTTGTAATGAAGTTAATTCTATAGAATATGAAATAATTAGATTATTATCATTATTAATAGCAGCTTCTTTAATATCATTAATTTTATTTTCTATTTTTTTATCTAAATTATTAATATATTCATAGCATTCATTATAAATATCTTTTATGGCATTTTCTTTATCGTTAATTTTTTTATTTATATTTTTTATATTTTTACTAGCTTCTAAATTTATATTTGAATTTAAAAGTTCTTTACAAGTTTTTGAAACATCTTTCATATTATTTAAATTCTCATTGATTTCAGCTTCAAGTTTTGCTTTTTTTTCACTCAATTCTTTTTTTATTTCTGTATCTTTACGAGTTAGTTTTCCATCAAGTAATTTTTCTTTATGTTCAATTTTTTCTAAAGCAGTATTAATTGAATTGATTTCTATCTTTTTATTAGCATTACTTTTATTTAAGTCATTATAAAATTTAGCCCAAACTTGATAATCAGAATTTTGAGTTTCTATTTTTTCTTCTTCTATTTCTAAATTATCTCTTTCTAATTCTATTTCATAAAATAATTTTTCTACTTGTTCTAAGTTCATTATTATCCCTCGCTTTAACATGACTATATTTTAACATACATGCTTTTACTTTACAATAAGAAAAAAACTTTACACTTTTTAATAGTGTAAAGTACTATTATAATCCTCCACCAGCTCCGAAAGAGTCTAGTTCTTCTTGAGTTACTACAACATTTATTCTCATACGCTTATTCCCACAAATAAACAAACCTTCACCTTGATTGTAGTATTTAATTCCTTCTTTTTCACTGTCATTTAAATCTATCAACATTGACAAATCCTCGACAGCTTGTTTACGAAGTCCCATTACTAAATAATATGATGCATTATCAAATATTGCTTTACCATGAACAATAACATTAGGAGCTGCAAAATCTGTAGGTTGCTGAGTAATTATTATTGTACCAGTATTGTATTTTCTTGCGCGTCTTTGAATTTGAGCTAAGAATTCAGCACCAAGTTCATTACGACTAGATAATAATACATGGGCTTCATCAATACACATTACAGTATCAACTGATTTATCAAGACATTGACCCCATGCATACTTCAAAATATTAAAGAATAAAGCATTTTTAATATTTTCATCACTATTCATTAGTTCCCTTATATTAAATACTATAAAATCACTAGTAATGTCTAGAGTTGTTATTCCTGTAAAGAAATGTCTTAATTCTCTAACTAAAGGTCTAATCTTAAGTTCTAAACGTTCCATTACATCTCTTTCACGAGTTTTATCAGGCATTGATAAAAGTCTTCCTTTTACCGTAGCATAAACATCATCAAATGTTGGATAATCAGCAGATTTTAAAGATTTAAAATCAGTATTTTCATCAATTTTATAGCGCTTGTATGTATCTTGTACTACTTCTGAGAACATATTTAAGACATCTTCTTCTATAGAAGGTGTATAATATTTCATAAATGCTTTTAAAGATAATAAAGATGATGAAATAATTGTATGACCTAATCCCTCAGAAATATCATCTTCATCAATATCAGACACTATTTCTAATGGGTTAATCATACCCATAGCGCCACCTTTACCTAAATCTAAGAAATCTCCACCCATATTTCTTGCCATTTCAGCAAGTTCACCTTCTGGATCTATACATACAACTTTATATTGATTTCTTAAGTGGTTTCTTAAAAGTAATTTTGCTGCTGTTGATTTACCACTACCAGATGTACCTAAAATAATTATATTAGCATTATTTCGGTTATTTTCCTTTTTTATTTTATATAAAAATTGATTGAATAAAACAACTCCTCCAGAAAAATCTACACCAAATAATGTTGCATTTCCTGGATCTTTTATACTATCAAATATAAAAGGATACATTGCTGCCATTGTTACTGAAGGTACTGGAGTTCCAACTCTATTTTCAACATCTTGTTTTGGAAAAATTGGTAAGATTGATTTTAAAACTTTTTCTTGTTCAAACATCAAAGATACTCCACGCATACCCATACCATCTATATAGTTTCGTACTTGCATCTTTTTCATTTCCAATTCTTCTTTTGTATCAGCTGAAATAAATAAATGCATTTGGAAATCAAATATACGTGCTTGAGTTGCAGCCAACTGTTGAATAAAAACTTCTAATGATTCATAATCTTGTCTTATTCTCTCTTGAATTGTTTTATCATTTTCAGTTTGAAATCTTTGTTTTAAGTCAGCAATTTCTTTATTTAACATTTTTTGTAACGTAGAAAACTCTATTGGAATATGTTTAATTGCTATTTTTACACCAGAAATACTTGTTATATTAGCAAGATAACCTTCATATATTGATTTTGGATAAGAAATTATTGTAAGTATAGTACAATATTTCCCACTCATCATAAATTCTGTAGGTTTAAATTCTATTCCCTTAGGGGCTAATTGACTTTTTAAATTCATTATGGCATCACCGTTCCAAATCCAGTTTGTGTTCCTCCATTTAAGAAATTATCTAATATCATTCTCAAATCAGAGTTAGAAGTTTGTGTAGATTGTAATCCACAGTTTGCAAGTTGCGAAATTAATGTGTGAATTCTCTTTTGAACTAATTCCATTTTCTTTTCTTTAAATAAAATATAGTATTCTGTATCAACAACATTATATTCTTGACTCATAAACATATTAGCTTTATTAATATCTTCTAATATTAATTTTCTTGTAACACCATTAGAGGCATTATTATACGCTATTTGAAGTGTTGATAAATATACTCCTATATCAACAGGTCGATCTGCAACAATAAGCCAAAATTCATAGTCAATTGAATTATACATATTTCTTAAATTATATATTGTATTTTGTTGAACACCAGCATCCATAATAAATATATTCTTAGGAGCAATTTTTACTCCTGTAACGTATTGTCCATTATCTAATTGAATCATGCCATTCATTATATTTTTAACTGGCATCCAATCTTCTGCATATTTAGAAACTACTTGACTAGTATCACTTTTCTTCGCCATCTCTTATACACCAACCTCTCCAATAATATCTTCTTCTATTCATATAAAACATTATAATATTTGTTAATAATTGTAAAACATTATGATAATTAGGTACAGGAGCAACTAAGAAAGCTGATACTAATGCTGGAGAAATAATTAAAATCATTTGTCCAAAATTAGCTGATTTTATTATCATAAGCGCTAATATTGTTATAGTACAGCCTGTAGCAAATATTGCTAAATCTACTCCTGTAAACAATCCTAAGATAAGTTGTGATTTCTTAGAATTGGCAGGTATTAAATATCCATTCATCCCTTTTTATTCCTCCTTTATTCTTTTTTATTTTTATTTTCCATTCCTGGTTTACCAGGTCCTGCTGGGGCATCTGATGTTTGTAAATTTTTTAAAGCTTGTTGTTGAACAGCAATTGCCTGTTGCCCCTCAAGACTATTAGTATATTTTTCAACATCTTTCTCTTTAAGACGTTTCTCGTCAACCTTTTTCCTATTTTTATATGTTGGCTCTTTATCTCCAGCAACTCCAATAGCATAATCTCTTGAATCAGAATCAATAGAAAATTTTTCTTGGAATCCTCTTTCATTAACTCTTATCGCAGTTCCACCACTTAATAGAGCTTCAGAAGACTTAATTGAATTCTCTGCTTCTCTAATTTGATCTTGATATTTTTCTTTAATAGCATTAATATTTTCATTTCTTTTTTCAGAATAATCTCGCATTTTTTGATTAAGTGATTCTTCAGTATACCCAGGATTATTAATTTTAAATCCTGCAATTGCATCATCATATTCTTTATTCGCTTTTGCAACTTCTGAATTCATATTGTTAATTAATTGTTCATATTGACCTTTAGATTGATTTAAAGTATTGCGATATTGATTAGTAAGTTCTGTTTTTTTCTCATTATAAGACTTTTGCCAAATACCATTTGGATCATTTTCAAAATCTTGAATCCATTTTCTTAAAACATTGTCCTTAAAGTTGTCAGAAAATTTATTACGATTATCATCGATAAGCTTATCCATTTTAGATTGGCCACCAATCCAACCAGCTTTTCCCTTATAACCCATTTGCTTATAAGTTTCTTGACGCATTTTACCAAATTGTTGGCCACCTGATTTCCAACCAGAGGCTGCACCAAATCTTGCACCAGCGCCAAAACTACCACCATTAACTCTAGAAGAATATCCAGCACCTAAAGCACCTGTTGCAGCTCCTTTAACTTTATTAGCCACACCGTAACCTGCAGCGAATGCTTTTCCAGCAACAGGTACATCTGTAAGTTTTCCTTTGATTCCAAATTTTACACCTGAACCGTCTAAACCTAAAGCGTCCTTTAATAGTTTTGGTGCTTGTTTTGCAAAGGCAAATAAACCTAAAGCTAAAATTGCTTTTGCTAATAATCCTGGCCCTGTCTCACCCCAACTTAAATTCTTTATTAAATCAAATAAATTACCACACATAAATATTATAAAGCTTATTATAATTAATCTTACAAACACTTCTAAGAAAGTACTAACAACTTCTTTTCTCCATTTGTCAAATTTACCTTCTTGACCTGGAACTATTTTCATAAGTATTGGTAATGGGGCAATTAATTCGTAAAATGCTAATTTAAATGCTCTTATTCCTAAATCTAGACAAAAAGACAAAATAACATATCCTAAGAAGAATCCAGCAATAGTAGTAATAATAATATAATATGTTATATAACTATTGCTATCTCCTTTATTTACTTGCTCAGCAAATGTGGCTATATAATCAAAATCACCTGTATACCATATATATCTTCTAGCATCTTTCCATGTTGTACCATAATTATTAGTTACATTATCATTTGATGGTGAAAAAAATGCTTGTAAAACTGTCATTGTAATATAATTTGCTTGACATTCATCAACAGTCATATTAATTTCTGAACTTAACGTTTCATTATCTGCTGTATTAACTGAAACATCTTTTGGATTATTACATTCATTAACCATTTCATTCTCACCAGTTGTTATACTAAAATTAAAAAGATTATTAATAACTCCATCGTTAATTATTGCCGCTTGAAATGAAAATGCATATTTAAATATAGTTGGCATTAAAATAACTAGTAACATTGAAACTATAAGATTTTTAAATGAAGATATAGTTCCTTTACCTAAATTATCTGGATTAACTAATGCTTTTAATAATGAAATAGTAATTGAAAAAAGGGCAACTATTCCTACTAATAAGTAAATTCTACTTGAAATAGCTTGATAAGCATCATCTTTTAAAAGTTGTAATTCAGCTAATGAGAAAAATACTGAAAATAGCATACTAACTATTTTATATACAACTGAATCTATATATAAAAATATGCTAAAAAATCCATATTTTGCAACATTAAATAAGCTTGTCATAAAGTTACCTATTAGCATAATAATTACCTCCTTTTTTATTTATATTTATAAAGTACAAGTACTATATCCAATCAACTTTAAGAAGAAATTTAAAATTGTTGGTATAATTAAAATTAATACTGCAATAATAATTCTTTTAAATAAAGTATTAGTTGCTTTTTTTACATCATCAGCTTGCTCTTTAGCAATTGCTAATACAAAATCTTTAACACTCATAGCTAAAAGTATTATTGGTACTAAAAACTTTAGAAAAGAATATATATCTTGTAAATATTCAAGAGTTTGAGAATTTTTTCCAAAAATTTCTACACAATCATTACTTCCAGCAAAGACATTTAATGGAAATAAACAAATTGTTATTAATAAAATATTTTTTATTTTTTTCATAAAAACCTCCTAGCATTTTTTAGGTTCAAATAAACATGTTTTACAATATCCATAAACTTTTGTATCACTACTATTTCCACTAACTAAATTTGTTATATAGTAAATTATTGTAGGAAGTATAAATATTATAACAGCTGCTAAAGCTTTTATTCCTAAATTCTTTACAGCCTTCATTAATGCTTCTTGTTCTCCAGATATTACAACTTTAACAAGTGTCACTACCCCAAATATAATTAAACAAATTGGAACAGCTATTTTAGCAATTAAAAGTACATAACCCATAATTTGAAAAACTTTACGAACACTGGCTTCAGAACAAATTCCTTTGAAGTCAGATGAATCAAGTTTATTTTTATTTTTATTTACATTAACTTTGTAATCTTTTCTTCCACTAACATCAGCAGGAGTTGTATAACCATCTTTACTTGAATTTAAAGAAAGTAACCAGTTATTTCCACCTGTCCCAGCATCTAGAGCATAAAGTTTAACGGAACTTGAACTTGATTTAAAAATATTATCTTTTGTATCAGGATCAATTCTATAGTTTTTATTACCATAATTAAATGTAAACTCAGCAGTAGGATCATACGTTATTGTGTTGTTATCATTATTTATTTTTAAATAATACTTACCATTTTCATTTACTCCTAAAACTCCACTTACATTATCAGTTGTAGTAAAATTGATAGTAGTTTTTGTGCCTGATGTTTGAGTAGTATTACCAGTTGTTGAAGCAGTTCCTTGTAAATTTGAACACTTAGAAGCATCATCAGCATACCCTGCACAAGTATCTTTAACAGTTAAATTACTTGTTTCAAGTGTTTCAATAAATCCGATACTATCAGAACAATTTGTAAAACCAGAAACTTTAGTTTTTAAAGAATTATCAACCTTAATATTTACTAAAGAATCATCATCAAGTTTTAATTGATCAGTTTCACCATATTTAATCATTTTAGTTTCTTTACTAGATTTAAAAATAACATGTGTAGCATATGTTGCGTCTAAAGAAACAGAGATACTATGGTTATTATATGAGTAGTCATATCTACAAATTAAGTCTGCTTTTACGTCATTAATATTTATAAATAAAAATAAAAATGCAAAAATAATAAATTTATTAATATATTTTATGTATTTTTTATCCATGGTTAAAACCTCTATTCATATACATTCATTATATCATAATACTTTGTCTATTAAAATAAATATTTTTCTTAAAAACGCAAAAAAAGATAAAACATTAAATTTTATCTAATTTGATATGGACTTTTTTTAGTACCATTACCTTCTTTTAATAAAGTATTTGCTTTTAAAGCCACAACATATCTAGCATCTTTACTTGAATCCCCATAAGTTTTCTCTATTTCACCAACTAAATCTACATAATAAATATCAAAAGTATTATCTGTTGAAGCTGTAGCAAGCCAGTAATTTTGTTCATTATATAAATAATTATAATTTTTACATTCTTTAGATGCAACACTTGAACATAAAGGTGCTAAACTTGCATTAATGTAATCATATGTTGTTAAAAGACCTATTTTTGTATTTTCTGTTGTTTGACATTCTATGCTGCCATCATTTATAGTAGCGCTTAAGTTCCTTTTATTTGTACATAAATCAAAATTTATCAAATTAGCTTTTAGGTCTTTTGATAAGCTATTGTATATTTGATTTAGTGAATCCTTAATCCTACTTAAAGAATAATTATTGATTCCTATATTTGAATCACTTTCAGTATTATATCTATCATCCCATTTAATAAAATATTTATCATCAGATTCGTTTACTAAATCTAAAGTTATAAATATATTACCATTTGGATCTATTTTTATTATTCTATAAACTTCATTATCTATTTTCAAATAATTATTTATACTTTCTCCTCTAAAACTTAAAGTCTCATTTTGATTATACAATCCTGAACCACTAGTTACTACTAAATTATCTTTTTTTATCTGATCTCTTAATAAACTAGTAGTAAATGAATTACATGTAAGATATGTTTGATAATCAAAGTCACCATTATTATATGTTACTTCAACACGTCCCTTACAAGTTTCATCCTTTGTATATTTTTTTATACTTTTCATGTATTTACCATTAACTAAAGTTGTCTCATCAACAACTGAAGTCTTTGAAGACTCAGTAGGTAATTTTCCTAAATTATCCTGATAATAAGAATAAGCAGCTTTACTCATAATAATTTCCATATCTTCATAAGACGTTTTTCGATTAATAATTGCAACAATTATTGCAATTATAATTATTAATATAATAAAACCTATTAAACCTATTCCTAATAGTTTAATTTTCTTTTTACTTTCATCATCCATATTTCTTAAATTATCTAAAAATTCACTCATTTTATCACCTATTCTTTTGTATTTTAAGTATATCAAAAACAAAAAAAAGAAGCAATATTTTATTGCTTCCCAACGTCATTACTAGTGTCACAACTTGAAGGGGATAAAATACATGTTTTACATATATCATAATCAGCTTTTGCGCCACTATTTGCAAAGTCTACAATTAATCCCATTACAATTCCAACTAATGTTGGCACAAAGAATACTGCTACAGCTGCAATCGCTCTAATACCTAAGGATTTAGCTGCTTTTTTAATTTCATCATCTTTTGATGCCATTACTGCTTTAGAAAAATCCATAACTCCAAATATAATTAATAAAATTGGTAAAATTATCTTTACAATCATAAATACCCAACCTACTATTTGCCATACAGATGCAGTTGATTTACAAAAATCTAAGTCAGTTGTTGTAGAATTTTTGTTACTATTATTTTTGTTCTTATTTAAATTTTCAACAGTTTTATTTGCTTCAGTTTTATCAAGTTTGGCATTACAAGGTGCCATACAAGCATCATATGCTTTAGTTTTATTCTTTTTTACTTTACCATTTTTATTTTTAAATTTGTCACATTTAGCGATACAATTTTTATAAGTTTTACTATTTTTAGAAACAGCATAAACATTTGTAAAACTTAATGTAGAAACAATCGCTAACAACATTATTAAAATTTTAAATTTTTTCATACCATGACCTCACCTTAATACTATTTAAGTATAACAAAGTATAAAAAAAAAAGCAATATTGCTTTTTAGTTTAAACTACCATTAGCTTTATCAGCAGCAGCTTTACATGAACTCTTATTTGGATTAACTAAACAATCTTTACAAATGTTATAATCTTCTTTCATTTTGTCACTGAATGCACTTACAAGTCCCATTACAATCCCAACTAATGTTGGTACAAAGAATATAACAACAGCAGCTAAAGCTCTCATACCTAATGATTTTACAGCCTTCTTAATTTCATCATCTTTTGATGCAACTACTGCTTTTCCTAAATCAATCATTCCTAAAATAATTAAAATAACTGGAATAACGATTTTAAAAATCATTAAAATATACCCTATAACTTGGAAAATATTAGCTGAATCATAACAGAAACCAGTTGATCCACCTACTGCTAAAGTTAAAAATAAATTACTCATAACTTATACCTCTTCTCTCTATGTATTAATTTTATTATAGTAAAAAAGTTATGTCAAGTATTAAGACTTAAATATGCCAAATAATTTACTACCTCTTGACTCTTCGTTGTCACTTTCTAGACGAATAAATCCTAATTTTACTAAGAATTCATCAACAGCAGCACTTTTATCAAGCTTATCATCAAGATAAGGCATATTATAAAATACCCTACTTTTTGACTCATATTCAAAATCAGCAACATCTCTATCATTTAAGATACTACGATTTAATACCACTTTTTTATCTTTTAATTTTTCAAATGCTTTATGATCTTTTCTTATTAATTTATTTAATTTAATTAAACCAGGCTCTATTAAATAAATAACTTCAGTACAAGAACTGATTGGACCTTTATCATTTAAGTCTACTAAAATAACTTCATTTCCAGAATTAGTAGCAATAAATGATGGAAGGTCTAAAGCAGTAGTTGTTTTTAAAGTTTTATCATTAAAATACATAAAATCATTGCTATCAACTTCTACTGCTACAACTTGATAACATTTTTCCAAATGCTTTTTTAATAAATAAGTAAGAGTTGTTGAACCAGCATGATTAGTAACATTTTTAATACCTATAACACGTAAACCTAAGCGATTATAATTAGGTTGTGAAACACCTGTCTCAGGAGTTGATACAGGAATATTACTTAATTGGTGATAACTAGCAACATCTTTATAACTATTAGGGTTATCTATTAAAAACTTAACAGCATCGATATTTCTTGTAAAATTATAAATTCCCATTGAAACTAATTGTGACAAAAACATTGGGGAATTAACAATTTCTGAATCATCAAGTAGTAAAATAATTTTATTCATGTCAAGACCTACAGATAATTGTTGAAAAGTATTAATATCTTGATAATTTTTTATAGCTGTAACATCTATAATCATTTTATTAAAGAAGAAATTAGTAAAATTAGATACAATTTCTTCAACATCAAATTCTCCATTAATACTCTTAATTACATCAATATCTAAATTTGCTAATAAAGATTGATATTTATTTGAAATAATTACATTCATATATTTTTACCTCTTTTCTTCTTTTTTATTCTCTTATACATTTAATTCTTGTATTTCTATCATTACATGAACCATCTGCTGGATAATTGACATCTTTTGACTGTCCATCAACATCAAAAGTAAATATGTTACCGATAACTGGCAAATTGAATCTAAAAAACAATTTTACTTTGTAATGTGCTCTGTATTTAAAATTTTTCGCAGGACTTGTTACTTTTGTAAGACAATAATAATACTTTTTATTTTTAGAACTGCTATTTACATACTCAAAAGTATGACTAGATAAAGATGCTACTCCATAACTTCCTTTTTCACAATAACCTGTAGTTCCATATCCACTATAAGATAAATAATTATTAATTAGTTCTACAGAATTTTTAGTAATACCTTCATTTTTTTCAACAAATGATATAACTTCATTTTTTACTCTAAAAGCCTTTGAATAATTCATAGAAAGTGCTAAAAATGCTACAAACACAAACATAATAACTATTACAAGTTGTGTAAGCCAAGTTCCACCTATTACTTCTCTCATTTAATCACCTTCTACTCTTAGCATTACTAATATTATATAATGGCTTTGTATCTCCTTTAATATTAAAGCCAAACAATTGATGTAAAACCGGTAAGTCTAATTGATAAAATACTTTAACTTTGTAATAAGAAACATAAATAAACTCACCATCAATGGCATTTTTATATGTTTTATCTGCTTTAACTTCCGTTAAACAATAAGAATAATTACTTCCAGAAGAATTTGAAACACACTTACCATTACGATTACATCCATATTCATATCCTTCACAACTACCAGTTGTTCTATATCCAACTTCACTTAAATATGATGTAATATTATTTATTGTTTCGTCAGTATTGTCTGTATTACTAATATTTTTTATACCACCATTACGCTCTATTTCGTTAATTATTTTATCTTTAACATTAAATGCTTTTGAATAGTTAATAGATAAACACATATAACCAGCAAAAAGCAATACAAAGAAAATAACTAAATTAAATAACCAAGTTCCACCTATTGCCTCTCTCATTACATCACCTTATCCATTAACCCTTCCATGGGCATTCAAATTCATTTCCTTTTTTCTCGCCTTTTTTATCTACAACATAGCAAGTTGCCATTTTACACTTGTTATTTTTATTTTTACAAGTACAAATAGCATCATTACATTTTGCATTTCTATCAAAATTATCACCTATTAAAGGCCACATAACAGTATAGAAAAAGGCAGCAAGGATTCCTACTGCTATTACAATAACTACTGTCATATTAAGCTCTCCTGTTGCCTCTTTCATTAAATTACCTTCCTAATCTTTATTACCTTGAAATCTACAAGTAAATGCTTTACTTGTTTTTCCATTTTCATCTATTGTAGTACAATTTGTACAAGTAGTTTGTCCACCATCAGTTGTACAACTATCTTGAGCACATTGTGCATTTGCACATTTTGTACTACTAGTTATACTAGATTTAATATTAGGCCAAACAAAAGCATAGAAAAATGCTGCTACAGCTGCTATTGCAACTACTGTTACAACTGTCATATTTAATTCTCCAGTCGCTTCTTTCATAAATAAAATTCCTTCTTTCTTTATCTTTATTTTTACATACTATTATTATAACTATCTTTTTAATAAATATCAACTTTTTTAAAATAGCTTTTTAATTACTTTACATTAAATTTAAAAAAATCTCTTTTATAAAAGAGATAATTTAAGATATTATAAATTCATCATTTGTAATACTGCAAATATTAAAAGTATCATAACTCCTAAACCTGTAGTAATTAACATTGACATTGTTTTGCTTTCCATCTTATCTAATCTATTTTTATAACGTGTTTCACGTGCTTTTTGTTGTAAATTAGATATTGTTTTTGAGAATGTTAATAATTGCTCTTGTTTATGTTCTTGTTTACCTAAACTTAAACGATATAGAAGTCTCATCATTCTCATTGAATCTCTAACTGGATATTGTTTAGCAAAATTCATATATGGATCTATTTTATCGTTACCAGCATTGATTTCATTAATCATTTCTTGAAGCCCTTCTCTAAATATTTCAGGAGCATCAGATATTGATTTACCTATTGCAACAGGTACTGTATAGTGTTGAATCAATATTTCTAAACTTTTTAAGTAGTGTGGTAACATTGAATCTATTTCACTCAAATGTTTTTTATAATATTTTTTCATGCTACTATAACCAGACTTAAACATTAAATAAGCTGCAATTAATGAAACTAAGAATGTTGCATAACTGAAGTTAGAAATAAAGATAAATAAGCATAATACTAATACTATTCCAGCATTTTGAACTCTCTTAGTAAATAATATGTCTGGATTAACACCATCACCATATCTAGCTTTTACTAAAAAATCCCAATCGTCTTCTTTTAATTTTCTAAAATATTCAGTATTATCAGTAATAAACCTATTAGCGTTAATTCTTCCAGTATAATTTAAAACAAATAATATAATTGCTGCTAAAATAACTATTTCTATATGCATAATTACTCAACCCCCACATCTTCATTGTAGAATTTTTCACCAGATAATAAGAAATAAGCATTAATTATTATTATTAAATGTAATATTATTTGAACATAAAACATATCTAATAGTTCAATATATGAATCCGTTCCTAATAAAAATTGCATTGCAAGTACTAGAAAGAATAATGCAACACCAAATGTTAAGAATTTTCTATGGAATTCTACTCTATCCATTTGGTCTCTATAAACACCTTCTACTAAAGCATCTATATCCATTGCCATATTTTCTAATGCTTCTCCTGAATCTTTAGCACCTTCTTTAGTAATTTGTAAAAACAATTGATTCATATTTTTTACCATATAGAATGGATATTTAGCATTAAAATATTCAATAGATTCATCAATTGTACCATTTTGATAAGACATATCAATCATAGTTTTAACATCTTGTAAAACTGGATCCAGTAGGATACCAGAATCTCTAACACCTTCTAAAGATTTAACAAATGATTGAGTAGTATTAAATTCCATTATAACGTTAGTAGTATATATTTGAATTTGTTCAAATATATATTCACTATATACTTTTTGACATCTTAAATATGCTAAATAAGGAATAAAAGCTATAGCTATTATTACATAAATTATAGTTATTAAAACGTTGTAAAAATACAAATATGATATAACTCCAGCAAACCCACCAATTATACCTATTTGTATTGCATATTGCTTTGCTGTGTATTCTCTTCCTAATTCTTTAGTTTTTTGTCTAACTTCTTTAAAAGAATATGGAGCGTATTTTTCATATGCATTTTGTACAGAGGTAATAAAGAATTTATAAACATTTTCACCTTTATTTAATCTATAAGAAACTACATATATGGCAATTGCTAATAATAATATAAGTACCATTACTATACCTCTCTTCCTTATTCTATATAATATCTAATACATCTATATTACTTATATTAGATATATTATTTATTTGATTATTATTTTGATTTGTAGGAACACTGTTGATAACAGTAGGGTTTTCCACAGTAGAATTAATAGGTTTTACTTCCACCTGTTGATTAACAGGAGCTTTATCAACAGTTTTTATTTCATTAGAAGTGGTTGGTGTTTGTTCTTCTAATGGATTTTTTAAATTATTTGTTGATTTTTTTTCTGTTACCAAGTGGAATGGATCATCACCTAAATCAATTCCTTGAATACTACAATAATCTTTTAAATGTTGTGTTGGATTATTGAAACTCATTGTTCCATCCAAACTTTTTTTATAAATTTCATTTGTACATGGTTTATTATCATCATCAACATAAAATTCACAAACTTCAAGTATTTCACGTTGAAATCTATTATATTTTTTACTCATGTAACCTTTAACATATATTCCTAATTGAACATATCTATGAATTGAAGATAAGAATTGATCTGTATCTTGACTTGATTCAAGTAGTGAATACATACGCATTGGAATACTTGCTGCTTTGTCAGCATGAATTGTTGACATGATATGGTGTCCAGAAGATATTGAGTTACGTATTGCTAATACAGCCTCAGCACTACGAACCTCGGCAAGTAATATCCATATTGGGTTTTGTCTCATACATGTAACAAGTACATCAGTATAAGATGCAATATTATTAGTTTTCATTGCAACAATATCACGATGTGGATAAATTCTATCTAAGTGTAGCTCTAATGTATCTTCTATAGAAATGATTTTTTCATCCTCTCTTGTATTACTTGCAAGGTATTTTACTAACTCTGTTTTTCCTGAACCAGTTTCACCACTTACTATAATATTACAACGAGCATGAACACAATCAATTAAGAAGTTAAGTAAATCTTCTGTTACATAATCTTCTCTTAATAATTTTTCTTTATTTAAACGAATTTTAGCAGGTGTTTTACGAATTAATACTGCTATTCCATTAGTAGCGATTGATTCATGAACGAAATTTAAACGTAACTCTGTACTTTCTGCATCTAGAAAAGGATGAGCCATATTAAATGTTTTACCCATTACGTTAGAACATTGAAATGCTAATTTTTCCATTAGTGCATTATTAACTTCTGGTCTTTCAACTTTATAAACACCTTTAGTTAGTGTTTTCAAAAATACTTGACCATTATTACTATAAGAAATATCGGTTACATTATCATCCATCAAAAATTCATTTAATGGCCCAAAATCTAGCTGAGAGAATATAGCATCATTCATAAAATCACCTCCTTTTTTATTCTTTAAATCTTATTAATCGTTATTATTATTGTTGTTTGTAGTATTATCATTATTTGTATTACTGTTATTTGGAGTATTAGTTACAACATTATCAGGGATTGTTGCTGTTTTAGATAAGATAAAGTTCTTAATATAATCTGATGCAACTGAAGTTTCACCAGGATTAGCAGAATATGATGCATTTCTTGGAACAGGTAATATATCTACTCCACCAGAAACATATCCAGCTTTCATTAATAATAAGTACATATCATCAGGTACTGCAAATAATAATTCTGCAGGTGTTCTTGATTCTACTGTAGTTTCAAAAACATGATTTCCTTGACTATCTTTTACAGCTAATACTTCAATACTTTCAATTAATTTACCAAATATAATTTTTCCACTATCATCAGTAGCTTTTAAATATAAATCAATATAATTACCAGGGTATATTGAGTTTCCATATGTATCATGTAAATCTACAGATAATGAATAAATTGTATATCCATCTGGAATATTTGCAAATGCAGAATCAGGCATTTCTGATTCAGTCATTATAGCTGATGTATAGAATAAACTATTTGCAGGGATAGTTACTCCATAAGCAGCATAATTATTGATTATTTGACTAGCATTTTGTATTAAGTTAGGACTATTGCTAACTAAACTACTTGATACCTCCATATAACCAATCATATCTTCTGTAATTTGAGTTCTTGAAGATATTTCTACTTTAGCATAAGGTACAGTAACAGGTTTAATAGCTTGCTTTACACGCCAATTATAGCCAATGTATATAACTAATACACCGGCTATAACTCCTAAAATTGTTACTGTATTCTTATTACCTAAAAATCTTTTAATTGTTGTTAATAAATTTGCCATTATTTCCTCCTTTTTATTCTTAATTACCAGTTGGTGTTATAGCTTTATCTCTTGAAGACTCTAATATAGCATCAACTTTGTCAACTAATTTGAAATTCTTAGCATTACCATTAATTGTAAAAGTATTTGATGTACTAGAAACTTTTACACTAACCTTTGGTGGTGCTTCATATATATCATAAAAATCAACTGTATATGTATTTGTTATACTTACGTTTTCAGAAAATCTTCTTAAAAAGCTTTCAACAAATTTTTCTCTATTAATTTTAAGTTCATCATGTTCTCTATAATATGCTAAATCTACTGCATCCAACATAGAGGCTTCTGTGACTTCTTTTATTAAATAATAATCTTGAGTACTAGAAGTTGTAACATTAGATATCATCATCATGACTACTGTAATAAATACACCTAAAACTATTAACCAGTATCCCCAATAAACTTCTTTCATTAATTAGTCACTCCTCTCTTATTTCCAAGATGAACCATCTTCATAATTAGTCCATTTATCATTTCTTTTATTTTCAGCTTTTGTATTTTTCTTAATCCAATCTAAGAATGAACTCTTACATTGAACACCGTTAGTACATTTTAATGTATCATTACTATATCCACCAACAGGAATATTGTCAACAGAAGTTTCTCTGTTTGCTTTTGCATTATACTCTCTTATATCACTCATAACTTTTGGTGATAAAGTATAAGAATATTGTGCTGTTTTATATGCTTCTTGACCTTTTTCTTGAATTTCTTCTAGAGTATCATCAGCTTTTGCAGCTTGTGGATTTACTGAACTATTTGTATTCCAGTTATAACCTGTTTCAGTACTATCTGTATTAGGGAATACGTCATTTAATGAAACTTGTTTGTAACCGAATGCTAAATCTCCATCATTCCATGTACATCCCATACAGATAACTACACAATCATCGCATTCTTTATATTTACAAATTTTATCTTCGACATAGCAATTTGGTGAATCTTTTGGACATACACACTCTACTTCACATTCAGGACAAGAAGAATATTGGCATGTATATTTAGCTTCTAACTTACTAGAAGCTTGTTCATATTTTGAACAGCTATCTCCAACAACACGATTTAAACCAGTTGTAGTACATGAATTATCATCACCTGGAGCTCCTATATTTGAAACTTCTAAATTATAATTATATTGTCTAGTTTCTTTATGTTCTAAAGCAACAGGGAAAACATAACCATTACCGTTAAGTTTTATATAATTTCCATCTTTGTTACAATTATCTCCAACAACAATTGTTCCAACTGGATGATAAGAACATACTACATTATTTGTATAACCTTCAAATGATTTTTTACTTGTAGTTACTTTTTTAACGTAAGTATTAGTCATATCAACACTTTTTTTAACTGTTGTTATTTCTGTACCAACTACCTTAATATAATTTTGGTTTTTTTCACTTTTACCATTATTTTTTCCATTATATTCTGAATCAACTTTTGTATAATATTCTCCATCTTTTGTTTTTCCAATCTCAATTTTTCCCTTTTGAACTAATTCACCTGATACTTGAGAATTATAAACTTCTTCGTATGAGAAGGTCAATTTTGGATCGAAACTGCAATAATTATTAGTCCAGTCAAAACATGATTTATATTTTTTTACTATTTCATTAAGTTGGTCATTTAATGTACTAATCTGATCTAGAACACCTGTATAATATTCAGATGTTAAATTTGGATCATCAATCTTAGTAGGAGCTGCACAAATTGGAGTACTACCATTACATCCTGTAGCACCAGCATATTCTTCACCATATTTAAAAGTAGCTGATCCATTTGAAAAACTATATGATGTTACACTACCATTTTCATCATAATTAGCTGAATAAATTTTATATTCATGAGTATTTGCATTTTCATAATATGTAGCTGTAGCACCCGTTACACCTTTTTTATTACATGTTCCAGAACAAGTACTAGTTTTAGGATTATTTTTTGCGTCTGAATATGCTTCATATTCGGCTTTTTTCTTCAAATATTCATTATATTTAGCTATGATTTCATTTTGTTTTGCTTTAATATCTTTTACATACTGTTCTTTATCTATTCCATTAGATTTTGAATTTTTAGGAGCTCCAACATAACAACTTCTTTTGCCTTCAATGCTAATATCATCAGTTGATGTAAATGGTTTAGACAATGTAAAATACGAACCATTTTTAACCTTAACTTCACCTGGTAAATTGAAAGAAATATCTTCTTTACAATACACGCGACAATATGGGTTACTATTACTTAAGTTTACATTTGAATCCACATCAGTAGTTTTTTGAATAGATGTTCCACCACAATTATTTCTATATTTTCCACTTGTAATACAAGAAATTATATTGTTTGTTTCATTAATATATTTTGTTTGGCTACCAGAACCATCACATTTAAAATCTCCACTGTATTGTACATCACAATTTTTTTCACAGTCAGAAGGTTCAATATTTATTTCGTAAGTTGCTGAATCACTAGAACTATTACTATCTGTTTTTCCTGGAATATAACCCGGTTTTTTACCAGGTGTTGAAATTAATTCTTCTATTTTTTGACTATCACCAGGAACAATAAAACCTTGAGTACCATTTACTGATGGATAATATAAATATCTAACTGAACTAGTTGTAGTACTTGGTGTGCCAGGAATCGTAGTTCCTGTAGATGTAGAAGAAGATGCAGTCTTAGTTGTAGCAATAACTGTTACATTATCATCTCCATCAGAACATTCTGGCAATAAATCACCTGTAACAACAACATTTCCACTACCGTTTAAAGTTGTTTTAGAAATATTTACATTTGTTCCTCCATTTACTGAAAGATTAATAACTTGACCACTTGGGCCTGTCACCATTAGATTTGCAGTAAATTTGCCATTACTTTTTGTTACATCTCCAGTTATATACATTGAAGATGATGATCTGTTAATTTTCTTATTACTTTGTTGCTTCCAACTATTATAAACTTCATTAAATTCGGCATCATTTGTATAACATCCATTATAGATACATTTATTTTCTTCACTTACACTTGTTAATCCATTTTCCAAAGCAATCAATCTATATGCTATTTGTTGCTTTTTAGCAGTATTAAAAGCTTGTGCCCAATTACTCAAAATACCACCACTTAATTCTATTGGTGCAACTGTTGATGAAGCTGTTTTTAAACTCCCTTTTACTCCTGGATTAATACAATATCCAACAAGTCCATTAGTTGTTGATTGTTCAATATATGAATAGGATTTACAACCACCACAACTACCAGCAGCATTAACATTTACACTACTTAAAGCAAATATAAGTAATAAACTTAAAAATGCTATATTAAATTTTATTTTATTTTTCATACCATTCTACTCCTTCGTTTAACTATAATTATCGCAGTAGTAGCAACCCCCAATATAATAACAATACTAACAACTATTATTACTAATTTTTTATTACTTTCAAAAAATTCTTTTATTTTTGATATAAAACTTTTATTTTCTTTTGTTTCTTTTTTTGTTTGATCTTTTTTAGCATCATATTTATCTGCCGCTTCATAAAATTCGTTCAAACTTATGCCTAATGGACTTCCAATATACTCTTGGCAATATTCGAAATCAGGATTTTCTTTGCAATAGCCCATTCCATAAAAATCATTATACATAGGTGTAATTAAATTAAGACTTCGTAAATCACTTTCATATTCACAACCACTAGATGCGTGAATACTCATTGTGTAAGAATATGTTTGGTCTGCAACTTTTGCATCAAGAGTTATTGTTCCATTTTCTGTATCGCTGTAAAAATAAGTTTTTGATTCTCCAGTTGTATCATTATTAATAGTAATACTTAATTCATCTGTTAAATTTAATACTTTGACTTTAAATCCTTTTTGATAAAAAGGAACTTCCTTCGTAGGATCAACTTCTCCAGTTTCAGGATTTACATCATAAACAGTATAACCACTATCAATATCAACCGCCTCATAAGTTGCTTTTACAGTAGATGCAATATTATTAAGTTCAACCTGTTTTTCATAACTACATTCTGCAGCATTAACGTTTACTGCAAAACAAAATGACAGCAAAGATACTAAGATATACTTTGCATTTTTTCGCATAATATCACCAACCTAAATTTCTATGGTCTTATTGTAGCACAAGAACATAGTATTTTCAAGTAAATATCTACTAATAAATAATGCAAAATAATTGCTTAGATTAATGATTTATGATATATTTTTAATGGTGATAGTATAATGAAAAATAAATTAATAATAACAGGGATAATTTTATTAATAATCGCAATTTTTGGAGTATTTTATTTTGCAAGTAAAACAAGTAATAATGTTAAAACTGATGGTAATATAGTTTATATTGATGTAGATGAACTGGAAAAAAAAATAAATAATAAAGATTCATTTGTTTTAGTATTTACTCAAGATGGTTGTAGTCATTGTGAGTCTTATGCTCCAGTGTTAAAAGAAGTAAGTAATAAATATAATATTAAAATTTATGATTTAAATTTAACTAAAGTAAAATCTACTGATATTGCAAAAGTTAATGCTATTGCAAGTATCAGTGGAACCCCTACTACTATATTTTATAAAAATGGTGAAGAAGAAACTACATTAAATAGAATTAGTGGTGATACTACTTCTGATAAACTTATAGCTAAATTACAAAAACTTGGATATATTAAGGGAGAATAAAATATGAAAGAAAAAATAAAAAACTTTTTAATTGGAATATTAGTATTTTTATTATATTTTAAGGCATTACCAATAATACTTGGTTTAATCTTTGGTCCTAATTTTAAGTCTTCTTCTAAAATGGTTAGTAATATTTACTTATCTTTAGCAGAAATAATTATATTCTTAATTTTATTCTTTATATTTAGAAAAACAATTGTTAATGATGTTAAAAAATTTAAAACTGATTATAAAAAGAATTTAGATACAGGATTTAAATATTACTTTGTTGGATTTTTAGTAATGGTTACTTCTAATTTAGTAATTAATCTTATTAGTGGTGGTCTTCCAACTAATGAATCTGTAAATCGTGAATATTTAAAAATGTATCCCCTTTATTCTGTTATAGCAATGGTCTTTGTTGGACCATTAGTTGAAGAAATAGTATTTAGACTAGGTTTTAGAAAAGCTTTTAGTAAATGTTTACCTTATTGTATATTTTCAGGACTACTTTTTGGAGGACTTCATGTTTATACTGCTTTTGAAGGAATGCAATTTGCTGAAATGCTAAAAAACTGGATTCAAGTTCTTTATATTATTCCTTATAGTGCTTTAGGATGTGCTTTTGCTAAAGCTTATTATGAAACTGATAATATTTGTACAACAATGTGTATTCATATGTTACACAATGCCCTAACAGTATTTTTAATACTTGTAGCAATGTAAGGTGAAGGTTGAAAAAAAATAATTAAATTAAACCATGCAAAAGAGAGTTCAAAATATGT
>OJMO01000414.1_pt1 | contig 31421 bp, 38 predicted proteins | sample 1597241 | NCBI WGS metagenome assembly OJMO01 (sample SAMEA2452129, study PRJEB22498) | human gut metagenome | biome: human feces; feature: human gut; material: feces | place: Australia | collected 2012 | reverse complement strand
TACTCAAAGTATATAAATTTCAAAAAAGTGTGACATATGTTTGACTAACCTACATATTTTGTTAAATATTGTTTTTCTAACTATTGACAAAAATGAAAAAAACTAGTATACTTTTAAAGTGACATGAAAAATAAGTTAAAAATTAGAATATATACATAATTCTATACATATGCAAAGGGAGGGAATAAGAGATGGCACAACCAAAAAGAAGATGGTCAAAAGCGAGAACACACTTAAAAAGATCAACATGGAAATTAGAAAACCAAAATTTAGTTGATTGTCCACATTGTCATGAAAAAATGATGCAACATAGAGTTTGTCCAAGTTGCGGATACTATAATGGAAAACAAGTGGTAGCAAAAAAAGAAGCTTAATAAAAATAATAATAAAAGAAAGGCAGCACAAAAAATGCTGTTTTTTTTATTAAAACAGAAAAACATAATAAGTTAACACACATAAAATTATTTTTGCTTTATGTTAAATTAGTGTCAATATCAAACTATATTAATTAAAGAATAAATATGTTGCTAAAATAAAAAAATAAAAGTATAATTGTTATAAACTTTAAATAAAAGAAAAGAGGATAACTAAAAAATGAGTAAGCTTTTAATATCACAAACAACCAAAGAAGAAAGAAAAGAAATAATAAAAAAGGCTTTAGGATTATCTTTGCTAGGAAATAAAATGCCAAGTGATGATGTATTAAGTATGGCAAAAGAATATATAGAAGGAAAAATAGAATTAGATGAAATACAAAAAAGAGTATTACAAAAATATAAAATAAAGAAGGATGAAAACAAATAATGGATTCTAAAAAAGCAAATTTGAAAGATTTATATAAAAAAGACCCATATGTATATAAAAATGGTACACTAATAAATAAATTGGGAATAACAGATTATGAAAAGTTAAGGCAAGCAGAAGCTGATATATCTTTTGTAAAATTATTTACTGTAGATAGAGATGTAGCACCAGGAGATTTTGGACTTGAATACATAAAAGGACTTCATAAATACATTTTAGGAGATATATTTGATTGGGCTGGTAATTTTAGAACTGTCCCAATGCAAAAGGAAGAGAAAATATTAGCAGGAGATTCTGTTAGATATTCACATCCCAATAATATAAATTCAGATTTAAGCAAAATTATAGAAAAATTACAAAAAGAGCATTGGAGTAATAAAAGTATTGATGAAAAAGTTAGTGTTTTTAATAAACTAATAGCAGGACTTTGGCAAACTCATCCTTTTAGAGACGGAAATACAAGAACTATAGTTGCATATGCAATAAGATATGCAAAAGAAAAAGGATTTGAATTAAATAGCGATATATTACTTCAAAATTTTGGATATGTTAGAGGAGCACTAGTTTGGGCTTCGCAAGGAGAATATTCTGATTTTAGTTATTTAAATAGAATTGTTAAAGATGCAATTTTAACACGGGCCACAAATGAATCAAAAAAATAATAATATGGAGCATGAATAATTTTATACATAATTATTCTTTATGCTAAATATTTACAAAGTTTTAAGGCGTTAGTCTGAATGGTATCTATAAATAATTTTTATTATAAATAAAATATAAAAAAGCTTTTAAAATGGAAATAATATGATATAATACTAAAGAACTAAAAGGGGAAAGTAACATTTTTAGTAAAGTATAAATTAATATAAAAATATAGAAGAGGTGAAATATGGGAAAACCAACTGTAGCAATTGTAGGAAGACCTAATGTTGGAAAATCAACATTTTTTAATTATATAGTAGGAAAAAGAATATCAATTGTAGAAGATACACCAGGAGTTACAAGAGACAGAATATACGCAGAGAGCAATTGGAGAGGAAGAAATTTTACTATAATAGATACAGGGCGGAATCGAGCCAGAATCAGAAGATGTAATTATTTCTCAAATGAGAGATCAAGCAGATATAGCGATAGATATAGCAGATGTTATAGTTTTTGTAACAGATATAAAACAAGGAGTAACAGAGGCGGATAAAGAAATTGCATTAATGCTTAAAAAGTCTAAAAAGCCTATCGTACTTGTATGCAATAAGGCAGATAATTTTGGAAAAGTAACTGATGATATCTACGAATTTTATAATCTAGGAATAGGTGATCCACATGCTGTATCATCTGTAAATGCTATTGGTATTGGAGACGTTTTAGATGCTATATATGAACATTTTCCAGAAAATAATTTAGAAGAAGATGATGATACTATTATAAAAGTAGCCCTTATAGGTAAACCAAATGTTGGAAAATCATCTTTAATAAATAAAATTTTAGGAGAAAATAGAGTAATTGTTAGTAATATAGCTGGAACTACAAGAGATGCAATAGATTCTTCATTTGAAAATGAATTTGGAAAATATGTATTCATAGATACAGCAGGAATTAGAAGAAAAAATAAAGTAACAGAAAATTTAGAAAAGTATAGTGTAATGCGAACATTACTTGCAGTAGAAAGAGCAGATGTATGTATTTTAATGATAGATGCAAATGAAGGTGTAACAGAACAAGATGCCAAAATTGCAGGAGAAGCTCATGAAGCAGGAAAAGGTATTATAATTGCAGTAAATAAATGGGATGAATATGAAAAGGAAAATGGAACATTAGAAAAGTATAAAAAAGATATATATCAAAAATTATCTTATTTATCTTATGCTCCAATTATATTCATATCTGCTAAAACAGGACAAAGAGTAAATAAGTTATATGAATTAATAAATACAGTTGCAAATCAAAATGCTATGAGAATTTCAACAGCAGTACTAAATCAAGTGTTAAATGAAGCAATAGCAATTGTACAACCACCAACAGATAAAGGTAAAAGATTAAAAATATATTATATGACTCAAGGTGGAACAAAACCACCAACATTTGTAGTGTTTGTTAACGATAAAAAATTATTTCACTTCTCTTATGAAAGATATTTGATAAATCAATTAAGAAAAGAGTTTGTATTAACTGGTACACCAATAAGGATGATAGTAAGAGAAAAGAAAGAAAAAGATATATAAAATGAATAATATTTAAAAACAAAACAATAATGGAAACTAGGGTTATAATAAATTTTTAAAATAAAGTACAAAATGATTACTAATAAGTAAAAACAATTAGATAAAAGCTATAAAAAACAATTAGATAAAGAAAGGAAGTATGTATTATGGCAGCTTATATAGCTATAGCAATTATTGCATATGCAATAGGAAGTATTAATTTTTCAGTAATTTTTAGTAGAAAATTTGCAGGATTTGATGTAAGAGAAAAGGGAAGTGGAAATGCAGGAACTACTAATATGTTAAGAAGCGTAGGAAAAAAAGCAGCAATTATAACATTGATTTGTGACATTTTAAAAGGTGTAGTTTCAATTTTAATAGCATTAGCAATCGGATATTTTGTAAAAGATGTAGATAAATCTATTTTAGTACAACTTGCAGGATTTTTTGCAGTATTTGGACATACTTTTCCAATATTTTTTGAATTCAGAGGAGGAAAAGGTGTTGCAACAGCTTTAGGAGTAATATTATTAACAAATTGGCAAATTGGTTTAATTTGTTTAGTTTTTGCTCTTTGCTTAATGTTATTAACCAAAATGGTATCTTTAGGTTCTATTATGGCAGCCATATTATTTCCTATATTAACTATATTTATTCATGAAAACTATTTAGCATCAGGTAATTATATTATATTAGGAATAGCTTTAGGATTACTTGTTGTATTTAATCATAGATCAAATTTAAAAAGAATTTTAGAAGGAAATGAGAATAAATTAAGTTTTAAAAAATAAACATAGGATAGATAGTATGGAGGAAAGTTTATATGAAGAATATATCAATTATAGGTAGTGGTAGTTGGGGAATAGCTTTAGCAATCCACTTAGCAAAAATGGGAAATAAAATAAAAGTATGGTCTTTTGCTGAAGAAGAAGCAAATATTATTAATAATGAAAAGAAATGCAAATTTTTACCAGGAGTTAATTTACCAGATGGAATAGAATGTTTAACTAATATAGAAGAAGCAGTAAAAGATACAGACATTATTTTACATGTAACACCATCTAAATTTGTGAGAAATATTATTAAACAATATAAATCATATATAAAAAATCAACCAGTAATAATGTGTTCAAAAGGTTTTGAAGCAAAAACTTTAAAAACTCTAAGCCAAATAATGCTAGAAGAAATTCCAAGTGTAAAGACAGGAATATTTTCAGGTCCAAGTCATGCGGAAGAAGTCGCAAGAGGAATTCCAACAGCTATAGTTATTGCATCAAAAGATAAATCGTTACAAAAAGAAGTACAAAATTTATTTATGAATAATTGTATGAGAGTTTATACATCTGATGATGTTATTGGAGTAGAAGTAGGAGCAGGAGCAAAAAACATACTTGCTTTTTGTGCAGGTATAGCAGCAGAAATTGGACTAGGAGACAATACTTTTGCAGCATTAATAACTAGAGGTTTAGTTGAAATAAAGAGACTTGGACTAGCAATGGGGGGAGAAGAAAATACTTTCTATGGTTTATCTGGACTTGGAGATTTAATTGTTACATGTTTAAGCGAACATAGTAGAAATAGAAGTGCAGGGAAGTTAATAGGAAAAGGTTTATCTGTAGAGGAAGCTAAAAAAGAAATTGGTATGACAATAGAAAGTATAGACAATATAGAAGTTGCATATGAACTTTCTAAAAAATACAATATAGAAATGCCTATAGTTGAAACTGTATACAATGTGTTGTATGCAGGACTAGAACCAGAAAAAGCAGTAGAAATGTTAATGATGCGTGACAAAAAGTGTGAATAAAAAAACGAAAAACACTAATAATAATACATAAATGTTATTTTTATAAAAGCAGATATAAAATATTTTTAATAAAGGTAATATTTTATATCTGCTTTTAGATTATACTTATAATGTAGAAAGTGAAAAGGAGAGGAAGTCTGTTATGAATTTTTTAGACAAATTAACAAAAACTGCAACTAACACATATAAATATACTCAAGAAAAAACAAGCAAGATTACTAAGATTGCAAAATTAAAATCATTAATGAATGAAGATAAACAAAAAATAGATGATTTATACAATGAAATTGGAAAAGAAGTATATGAAAATCATGTAAGAGAAGAAAAGGTAGATATTGTTTCAAAAATAGAAGAGATATGTAAAGAAATTGATGTATATGCTGATGAAATCGAGCTTACAAGAATGGAACTTTTAAAACTTAAAGATTTAAAACAATGTAAAAAGTGTAGTTATGAAATGGAATTAGATTTTAGATTTTGTCCTAACTGTGGAGAACTACAAGATAATCAAAATAATAAAATAAAGGAAGAAAATTTAAAAGAAAATATAGAAAATAATGAAAACGAAAATATTATAAATAATAGTGAAATAGAAGATGATAAATAGTTATAATCCATTTTTTGTTAAATAAGAAATGTTACCGCCTAGCTAATGGTTTTTATTGGTTTTAAAAAATATATATCAAACCATTAGTTAAGCTGGTATGTGCTTTTTAATAAGCTTTGTGGTTAGTAGCGATAAATATAGATATAAGTAATAGAAGATAAGTTTTGTTTTAGGAGAATTGTTTAAAAATGAAATTAGTAGTACAAAGAGTAAAAAAATCAAAAGTAACAGTAGGAGAGAATGTAATTGGAGCTATAAATGAAGGTTTTTTAGTTCTAATTGGAATATCAAATGACGATACTAGGGAGAATGCAGATTATTTAGTAAAAAAATTAATTAACCTTAGAGTTTTTTCTGATAGTGAAGGAAAAATGAATTTATCAATAAAAGATATTAAAGGAGAATTACTTTTAGTATCACAATTCACATTATATGCAGATTGTAAAAATGGCAATAGACCATCATTTATAAATGCTGCAAAACCTAAAGTGGCAAAGCCCTTATATGAATATTTTGTGCGGAGAGTGTAAAAAACAAGATATAGTTGTTGAAACAGGAGAATTTGGAGCAGATATGAAAATAGAGTTAATAAATGATGGACCGGTAACAATTGTATTGGAAACTTAAACATTGTGTCATTGGTTGTCATTAGGGACGGGGCATTTTGACAATTTATTCAAAATTGTCAAAATGCCCCGTCCCTAATGACAACTAATATGGAAATCTTTCATACAAATAACGAATAATTTCATCTGCATTGTCGTCAGTAACATTAATAAAACAATCTTTATCAATACTAATCCACATATTAATTTTATAAATATCATTATTCTCAATAAAGGCTCCTATAATATCAACAATCTCAATAGGATTTTCAAATTCTTTTTGCCATTCTAAATCATTTTCTATTTCAAAGTTTTTGTCAAAAAATTCATTTAAAAATCTCGTGATTTCGCCTTTGTTTTCACTATATAATTTTACTATAGAATTCATCTTAAAATATCTCCTTTAATAATATTATTATATTTTGCTTTTATATCTATACAGAGAATAAAAGGTAATTTTTTTGGAATAATATTCTTGAGGTGAGAATAAAACTAATGCCAAAAGAGAAATTTTTAAAAAGTGTAATACTTATTATATTAATTATTTGTGTGCTTTCTTCATTGACAGGATGTGGAAAAAAACAAAGCAAAGAAGAGCTTTCGAAACAGAAGTTAGACCAAGAAATACAGTATTTGGATACAAAATTTGTATCTTTAATGAATATGTTAAATAATATATCTTTTTCGAATTATAAAGTGACGTCTGAAGAAGTAAAAGAAGATAAAGATGAAAGTAAAGGAAATTCGTCAGAGTCAGAACAAAGCGATAGTAAATCATCTTCAGAGGGAGGAGCAAGCTCTGAATCAGAAGGAAATTCTGATTCGAATTCTAATTCTGGTTCAGAATCAAAGGAAGAATCATCTTCGGGAGGAGATGGCAAAGAACAAAATAAAATATTTAAACTTACAGAAGACAATATATTATCATCAGATCAAAATGTAGATATTGCATGGGATTTGATAAAAAGTGAGATAGAAAATTTGTATTCTATATGGACCACTATAACAATTGATATGCATACAGCAGGTGTTAATAGTGATGACATCCTAGAATTCAATACCCTTTTAGATAGTTTAGGTGTTCAAGCTAAAGATGAAAATAAGCAAGGTTCACTAGAAAATTTATCAAAATTATATAATTTATTGCCTAAATATTTGAATTCATATTCAAATGATGAAATTAAGAAAAGCGTTTTAAATACAAAGGCTCATTTGTTGACTGCATTTTCTATAGTAGATACCGATAGATGGGAAGACATGCATGTAGAAATTTTAAAAGCAAATCAAGAATTTAGTACAATTATAAATAATGTTAACATAGATAAAAATAAAAAGTTAAATGTTAATCGTGCATATTTATTGCTTAAAGAGGCACAAAATAGTATAGAAACAAAAGATAAAGATATATTTTTAATAAAATATAAAAATACAATACAAGAATTAAATATGTTGTAATAGTGTATTATTACAGATTCAAAAATAAACTTTATTTTAATTAAAAATGAATTAAATACTTTGTATAATAAAAAAAGCATCTAAAAATTTCTTATGAAATAGGGAAGTGATAGATGCTTTTTTGTTCTTTTAAAATAAATATAGTATCTAGCAATTTAAATGTTATAGTTAAACATTATTTAAAAACCATACAAATTCATCAGAAATTATATAAACTAGTATAAAAAAGAAAGAACTAAAAGATAAAAAAATATGAGTAGTGTGAATTTATAAATCAAAAGTAATCATAATAAGTTGACACGCATGGAGATTATTTTTGATTTATGTAAAGTTAGTGCCAATGTCAAATATATTCATTCACTAAAAGAAAAAGGTAGTATACATAAGATAGCGCTTTGCACAATAATCATATTAATTATTTTTATATGAACTATGCGTTTATATAAGGCATATTGCAATATTAATGTTTTGACAATATATTATTTTAATATTATAATTTTGACGAAAGGGGGAAACAAATGAAAAAAATTTTATTTAAAATTGTAATTTTATCTTTAATAATATTAATTGTTATTAGTTCGCATGCAATGTTGTGTAGTGCTAATTCTATAACTTACTATAATGGTAACAGCATTAATATAGGTGATTCAAATCAAATAGAAATACTAAGCACAGAAGTTAAAATTGATACAATTAACTCTGTAATTGGAACATCTACTATAATAAAAAATACATCAAATAAAAGTAGACAAGAAACAATTACTTTACCAATAAAAAATGACATTATAGAAACAAAAATAAAAACTTTAAAAATTGTAGTAAATGATGTAGAAGTAAAATATGAAAAAATAGATGAAAAAAACTATACATTTAATATTAAAATGAAACCAAATGAAACAAAGAAAATATTAGTTGTTTATCAAACAGAGAATGACCTAAAAAAGGCAAAAGTATTAAAATATAATTTTGAAGATTTAGGGTTAGGCGACAAAATAATAAAAAAAGCAAAAGTAGATATTATATTACAAGAAAAAGACATTCCTTTGGTAACAAAAGTATATCCATCTCACTATACATTTAAAGACAATATAATCTCTATTGAATATTATAATTTTAAAGTTAATTCTATAACAAAAGATATTATCGTTGAAAAAGAAACTATTGATAATCTATTATATGGAAGGGAGATAGAATTAACAGATATTGACAGTAAAATTTTAAATCTACTTCCAGAATGGGAAAAAAATGGTATAACTATAAACTATAATACAGATTGTGTAGAGTTTTATGATACAGAGGAAAAAGTTAAAAGAATAGTGATAGATAAAGTAATAAAAAGATTAACTGGTATAGAAATATTAATGGACGAAAACGGAGAAGAGAATATATCAAAAAATACAAAAGCTATCGCAACATATTATGTAATTAAGAAATTGGTAAATGATAATAATAATAAATACATTAATTACTTTGCATCAGAAGATAATAATGTTTTAGTAAAAGATCTAATTTTACAAAATTGTACAAAATCTAAAGAATTTCCACTATTGGGTAAAACAGTATGCATAGACTATGTATTAGCTACAGATGGCGAAGATTTGTATGTTGATAAGAATATAGATAAATCTAGTGAATGTAATATTATAACAGAACTTACTAAAAAAGATGAATTAACAATTATCACTACAAATCTATATAGTCTTGCAAAAGTGCCAGAAACTGGTGCAAAACTAATATTTTTAGGAAAAGATATAGATGCAACAGATGAAGAAAAAGTAGAATACGTGAACATGATTAATGCAGATATGTATATTAGAACAATGCTATATAATGGAGAATATAAAGAAGTTCCATATGAATATTTTAATGATGGATATGTAGGATATAATGGAAAAGATAATCTACAAATAGCAAAAGCTTTTGTAAAAGGTGATAATAACTTTAAATATACTGAATATACAGAACAACAATATTATGATGAAGTTTTAAAAGACAATTCTAATGATTATGGATTAATAAATTCTGAAATACCTTGTGTTATTCAATATGTTGGTTCTATAGAACAAAAAGATGGAAAAAAAGTTATTAATTATTTTTGGGATGGTTTTTATGACTTTAACAATAGAGGACTTGCTACAACAGCTGATGTTTTACAAACAGATAGAGCAAAACAATTATTACAAGCCAATAAGTCTAAAAATGAAAAAATAAAACAAGATATAGAGAAAGAATTAAGTAATTTAAAAATAGAAAAAGATGAAGTTATTAATGAAGAAATTTCAAATATAGTTAGCAGTAAAGAAGAAACAGTTCAAGATAAATCTTATGCAGAACAAATAAAAGAAAATTTAAATACTATTATTTTTATTAGTATGGGAATAATAGTAGTTTTAATTATAGTTTGTATGGTAATTTTAATTATAAGGAGGAAAAAATAAATGAAAAAAGGAATTATTATTTTTTTAATAATACTAATAATACTATTAATAGCTTTAGGAGTAACATATTTTGTAACAAATTCTAATAATAATGAAGAAAATACAAATAATATATCTAATAATATAATAGAAGAAGAAGCAAAACAAGAAGAGTTTAAGTTAAGCAAAGAAGATTATCCAAAGGTAGATGGCGCAACAGCAATGAGACCAATGTCTGTAGAAATTGCAAAGTCTGTACTTAATATGACAAATGAAGAAGCAGAAACATTTATAGTTCATAATACAACTGCAAAAGCGTATGAAAATTTAATTAATAAAAAGACAGATCTAATTTTTGTATCAGAGCCATCAGATGATATTCTAAATCAAGCAAAGAATGCTGGAGTAGAATTTGAAATGGTAGGAATTGGAAGAGATGGGTTTGTTTTTGTAGAAAATAAAGAAAATAAAATAGATAACTTAACAATAGAACAAATACAAAATATTTATACAGGAAAAATAACCAATTGGTCAGAAGTTGGTGGAGAGAATGCACAAATAGTTGCATACCAAAGAGAGAAAAATTCTGGAAGTCAAAATTTGATGGAAAAGATGGTAATGAAGGGTTTAAAAATGATGGAAGTACCACAAAGTCTAGAACTTACTAATATGTCTGGATTAATTGATAAAATTGCATCTTATGAAAATAGTAAAAATTCTATAGGATATTCAATTTATTTATATGCTAAAGAGCAATACGTAAAAGATAGTATAAAATTTTTATCTATAAATGGTGTATATCCATCTGATGAAACTATAGCAGATGGAAGCTATCCACTTTCAAAAATTGTTTATGCTATTTATAGAAAAGATGAACCACAAGATAGTAATACAAGAAAGTTAGTAGATTGGCTTAAAACTGAAGAAGGACAGAAAACTGTTGAAGCAGGAGGATATGTTCCTTTAAAATAAGTAAGGACAACTTTACTACTTGACAAATACACATAATTTGTTTTAAAATAAAATTTAGAGTAAATTAAATAGTCGCGTATAGCACGGTCGAAAGACAGCGTACGAGGAAAGTCCGGGCTCCACAAGAGCAATGATGCTGGATAACGTCCAGTGAGGGAGACCTTAAGGAAAGTGCAACAGAAAATAACCGCCTAAAGTTATTCTTTAGGTAAGGATGAAAAGGCGAGGTAAGAGCTCACCGCTGGTATGGTGACATACCGGGCAGTGTAAACCCCATCTGGAGCAACACCTAAACTAGAAGGCTAAGACTGCTCGTCATCTTCTTAATTTGGTGGCTTGAGACATATAGTAATATATGTACTAGATAAATGACTATTCACGACAGAACCCGGCTTACAGATTTACTTATATTTATCAAAAAAGATAGGTTTTAGCCTATCTTTTTTGTATTTAACTTTGCAATAACTATATATTTAAAATCGCTTACAAAGAACATTAATATCATGAGGTAAATCTGCTATATATGTTACTTTTTCTTTTGTAATTGGATGAATAAAACTTACTCTGTAAGCATGTAGAGCTTGTCTATTAATTAAATTAGATTCAGTGCCATAAAGAGTATCACCAACAATAGGATGTCCTATATAAGATAAATGAACTCGAATTTGATGAGTTCTTCCTGTCTCGAGTAAACAATATACTAAAGAATAATCAAAATTGTTTTTTAGCACATTGTAGTGCGTAATTGCAGTATCTCCATTTACATCTACACATCTTTCTATAATACTATTTTCTTTTCTAGCAATTGGAACATTTATAGTTCCGCTTCTTGTTATCCTCATCAAAAATTCCATCACAAATAGCTAAATATTCTTTCTTAAAAGAATGTGACTTCATTTGTCTTACCAAACATTCTTGAATATACTCATTTTTAGCAAAAATAACAATTCCGAGATGTATCTTTATCTAAACGATTAACTGGTCTAATTTTCTTTTTTAAGCCAATTGCATCGAAATAATATCGTACTCCATTAGATAAACTATTTTCATAATGTAACATAGAAGGATGAACAGGAATATTACTTGGTTTATTTATAACAATAAAAGCATCATCTTCATAAACAATTTGCAAATCCGTTTTAGTAGGAACTATATTACTGTTATCTTCTTCAAAATCTATTAAAAAAGAAATTTTATCTCCGCTTCTTAACTTTTTCATTAACACTACAAATCGAATCATTTAAAAATATTTTATCATTCTTTTTTAATTTTAAAAGTAAACGATCTGAAACTTCGAATTTAACTTTTAAAACTTCTTTAACATTAAAAAATAAATCCTCTTCTCCGTATAATATAACTTAAATTCACTAAAAGACCTCCAATTAATTGTTTCTTGTATAGATTATATATGGAAAATAAAATAAAATCAAACAGCACATAAAATTATATAATATATTCAACTATTATTAGATATTAAAAATTTTTAACGAAACCTAAAGACTGAGGCTATATATTACGCAAAAAATTATAAAAATGTATAATGTTGCATCAAAATATTTTTATGATAAAATATATAATATATCTAAGATTAAATAAGAGGAGAAATTTTTATAATGGATATATTAAAACCAATCATTATTAAAGATGAATTAACCAAAAAAGATAGTATACAAAATGAAATAAATATAAGTAATTGCGAAGAAGAAGATATATGTAATACTGAATTTAATAATTGTATAGAAAATAATATACAGTCATATAAAACAGAATTTAGTAAATGTATATTTAAAAATTGTAGAATTTTAAGCTCTGAATTTACAAAAAATAGTTTTACAGATATTATATTTGAAAATTGTGATTTTTCTAATACAGATTTTAGTGAATCTTATTTAGTAAGAATAACTTTTATAAATTGTAAATTAGTAGGTTCAAATTTTTCAAACACAAGTTTATATAATATAATAATAAAAGATAGTAATTTTAATTATAGTAATTTATCTATGTCTACAATGAAAAGAACTATGTTTGATAATACAAATTTAGTAAATAGTAGTATACAAGAAACAACATTAAAAGAAGTTAAGTTTAAGGAATGTAATTTATCACTTTCAAATTTATTTAAAACAAATCTTAATGGAATAGACTTTACCACATCAGATATAGATGGAATAATTACAGGAGTTAAGGAATTAAAAGGAGCTATTGTGAATAGCTATCAGGCTTTAGAATTATCTAAACTATTAGGAATTATCATTAAATGATATATTAATGTATGAAATAAAGTCTGTTCAATTATATACTTTATATAGTAATAATATTATATAAAATATAATTTAAAACCTCAGTGGATATAGAACATTTTAGTACCCTATATATCCTGAGGTTTTTATATTAAAACTAATAAGTTATTTTACCATTTAATAAATCATCATTTTTTATCCAATCATTAACTAATATTTCTTCATATTTTGTTTTATCAATTCGTACATATACTTTTTCTATACCAGAATTAATAATTAGTTTTCTACACATTTGACAAGGTTTAGCACCTTCTTCGTAAATATTTGTATCTTTTCTAATTCCAACTAAATACATAGAACCACCAAGCATATCTTTACGAGCAGCACTAAGCATAGCGTTTTGTTCTGCATGGACGCTTCTACAAGCATCATATCCACCATGCCTTACATCAGGATAAAACTTCTTTTTTACACAATATCCTAAATCTAAACAATTTTTTCTATTTCTAGGAGCACCTGAATATCCAGTAGATATAATTTCATCATTGTTTACTATAATGCAGCCATAATTTTTTCTAAGACATGTTCCTCTTTCCAAGATGGTCTCCGCTATATCTAAATAATAATTTATTTTATCAATTCTATCCATATCAAAACTCCTTCTAGTATATTAATTAATTTGTAACATATTACCACAAAACATAATAATGGTCAATGTTCATTTGGTCATATATTCAAGCAATATTTAATTTGTTAAGAAATATGTTTTTGCTATAAAAGATTAGGCATTTTTTATTAAAAAGATACTCCTCCCAAACAATTGCTTAGGAGGGGTATCTTACAGTGGTACTATCCAATCTTAGTTACATAATATCCTCTATCATAGTAGTTTGCCAAAGAATAGTGGGATAATATTAGTATATTGTTTATATTCATACTCTGAATCTCAAAAAAATTTGAGTTATAGATTATACCAAACCTTACAAACTTTGTATTAACAACACAGTCATAGCCAGATGCATATAAGGTTAGCCCTTTGTCTTTTAAGTTCTTTATCACGTCTTTGTGAATCTTTATGGATTCTAATTCTACAAATAAAGCACCATTATATTGTTTTTGGTAATAAAAGGGTGAACCAGGGAAATTAAATGTTGCTAGTGCTATAAATTCTTCACTAGAATTACCTAGTTTTTCTAGCTTGGCGTTAAAGAAATCCATTTGCTTTTGAAAATCAACTGAATTACTTTCATTATTTTGGATAGGTGTAAACATAAAAAAATCCTTTCTATTAATAGGGGCTAATTAAAATTTTCTGGAGTTTAATTTTTAATTAGCAAGTAAATTTTGATTAGAGCTCCATCCAATCACTTTAAAATCATACACAAGGAAGTTTATAACTAAAATAATAATCAACAATTAAAATTAGTTAATAAAACAATTGTATAGCCCTTGCCTACTAATACAACAATATATAGTAAAATAAAGATTAAAAAACAAATGGAGCAGTTTAGAAATCTTTAAGTAATTATATTAAACCAATACGCTAACTGTATTAAATACAAGAATATAGTTCCAGAAAAAAGCATATAAAGTCTAATCATAAGAATGTGTGGATAAAACAGATAAAAGATGCAGTGTCAGTAATATTCTTATTATAATTACTGTAAAACATAATATATTGAGTATTTAAGAAAAGATATTATGTTATAATCCACTAAAGCATATTAGCTATGCTTATACATATATAAATTATTATATATGTATATATTATACCAAATTTAACATAAAATGTAAATGTTGAATTACTTAATATATGGAGTTAAGGTTTTAGTATTTGATATATTTATTAAATATGAAGAAATGAAATTTATAATTACATAGTCAATCACAATATTAGAATTGTTAGAATATGTTAGTATAGATTACATAGTATGAGGTGATTTTAATGGCTTTTTCAGAAAGAGAATTACTTGCAAGATTAATTCAGTGTGAAGCAGGTGGAGAAGGTGATATTGGAATGAGAGCGGTAGCATCTGTTATTATGAATCGTGTAAATGTAGCTGTTGGAGAATATTCTCGAATATCGCAGGGTGGAAGTATACGAAATATAATTTACCAAGAAGGTCAATTTGATTGTGTAAGAGAAACTATTAGAAATCAATATAATTCTCAAAATATATATAATATGACACCAACAGATATTCATTACAATATAGCAGATTGGGCAATAGCAGGAAATAGAATAAATGAAGTAGGAACATGTTTATGGTATATGAATCCATTTATGCCAACATGTCCTAATACTTTTCCATATAATGGCTCTGGAGCGTTACACACAAGAATTATTGAACACTGCTTTTATAGACCAACACCTCTTTATGAAACAACATAAAAATTGTTTAAAAAAGTGATAGTAACTTTTTTATAATTTTAACTTTAAGAAGGGAATGATTATAGTTATGGAGACTAATAAAGATTATATTGAATCTACTAAAGAAAACAGACAAAGTCCTATGCCAGAAGTGTTAACAAATAATATTTACACACCAGCTTTTTTAAGAGAACAAATTGGCAAATTAGTAAGAATACAATTTTTAATAGGAACAAATAGTATGGAAGATAGAACAGGTATATTAGAAGATGTTGGAGCAAGTTATGTATTATTAAGATCAATAGAAAGTGGTAATTTATTATATGGAGATATTTATTCTATTAAATTTGTAGTAATAGCAGAAAGACCATATAGACCAGATCATGATTTTCAAGTATAAAGAAATAGTTAAATATATTGCATATATTTAATAAATTATAGAAAAATCCCCACCGACATAGTGTGGTGGGGATAAGGTGTGTATTGCTGTCTAATTAACCATTGTTCTTGCCGAGCTCAATACTTCTTTTGTGTATTAATTCTGTCAAGAGCTCGTTTACCATCAAGTCTGTTTCTTCATCAGAACGTCCAAGCATTTTGGAAGCAGTTGTTATATTACTGCTCAAAATATTGAACATATTGTAGAATCCGTCTATACTTGCGTAAAAACTCTGCCTAATCCGACAGTTATCACAATATGGACAAACAGAACATTTTGGTTGTTCTTTACATTTTGACAACATTCTCTTTTTCACTCCTTTACAATATAATATGTAAAATATTATACAACAATTTACATAAAAAAACAATCCTTATACAAGAAATGCATTAGAATTTAAAATGATATTGAAAATACCTATTAAACAAAAAAATATCTTGTACTTTTAGTGATTTCCTTATATAATATTAAAGACATAAAAGAGAAAGGAGAAATGAATATGTCTTTTATAAAAACAATAAAACAAAGAGCAAAACAAGATATAAAAACAATTGTTCTTCCAGAAGGAAATGATATAAGAACAATAGAAGCGGCTAAAATAGCTTTAGAAGAAGGATATGCCAATATTATACTAATTGGTAAACAAGAAGAAATAACAAAAATAGCAAACGAACATAATTTTGATATCTCAAAGGCAAAGATTATAAATCCAGTAGATAGTGAAAATTATGAGGATTTTGTACAAGCTTTTTATGAACTTCGAAAGAACAAAGGAATAACTATAGAAAAAGCAAAAGAATTAATTAAAGATGAAACATATTTCGGAATGATGATGGTAAAACAAGGTTTAGCAGATGGATTAGTATCAGGTGCAGTTCATTCTACAGCAGATACTTTAAGACCTGCACTTCAAATATTAAAAACAGCTCCGGGTACAAAACTTGTTTCAGCCTTTTTCTTAATGGTAGTTCCAAATTGTGAATATGGAGAAGATGGAGCATTTGTTTTTTCTGATTCAGGATTAAATGAATATCCAGATGCTGATAGCTTATCTGAAATTGCTATTGCATCTAGCAAGAGTTTCGAACAATTGGTTGGCAAAGAGTCAAAAGTAGCAATGCTTTCATATTCTACATATGGAAGTGCTAATTCGCCACTGACTGAAAAAGTAGTTGAAGCAACTAAAATATTAAAAGAAAAGATGCCAGACTTAATTTGTGATGGAGAATTACAATTAGACGCTGCAATAATTCCAGAAATAGCAGCAAGAAAAGCTCCTGGAAGTCCGGTTGCTGGAAAAGCAAATACATTAATATTCCCAGACTTAGATGCTGGTAATATTGGATATAAATTAGTACAGCGTTTAGCAAAAGCAGAAGCTTATGGTCCTTTATGCCAAGGAATAGCAAAACCTGTAAATGATTTATCAAGAGGATGTTCAAGTGAAGATATTGCAGGTGTAATTGCTATAACCGCTGTGCAAGCACAAGAATAGTATTTGCAAAAAGTAATACATATTCTTTTAAAATTTAATAAATATCACTCTTTCACTAGTTATAACTAAACAAGATAAGATTATGAATCGTAACATATAGGATTTATATAATATAACTTTTTAACATAAGCATAAAGTGAAAGTAGCGAATGAATAGTGTAAAAATAATAAATTTTGTCAGCACACTATGTACCTAAAAACAAAGAAATGGGGTAGTTAATATGAAGATACTAGTATTAAACAGTGGAAGTTCATCATTAAAATATCAACTAATAGATATGGAAAAAGAAGAAGTCCTAGCAAAAGGTAATTATGAAAGAATAGGACAATATAATTCCTTTTTAACACATAAGGTAGGAGGCGAAAAACATAATTTTGAAAAACCCGCTTCTAATCACGAAAAAGCAATAAAATTTGTCTTAGATAGACTTTTAAGCAAACAATATGGTGTTATTAAATCTGTAGATGAAATAGATGGAGTTGGACATAGAATAGTTCATGGAGGAGAAAAATTCACAAAACCAGTAATAATAAATGATGAAGTGATAGCAGGAATAAAAGACTGTATAGAACTTGCACCATTACACAATCCAGCAGCTATTTTAGGAATAGAAGCTTGTTTAAATGTAATGCCAGGTAAAACTAATGTAGCAGTATTTGATACATCATTTCATCAAACAATGCCTGAAGAGACATATATATATCCAATACCATATAAATATTATGAAAAATATAAAATACGTAAATATGGTTTCCATGGAGTATCACATGAATATGTAGCAAATAGAGTAGCAGAAATTGTAGGAAAACCTATAGAAGAATTAAGAATTATAAATTGTCATTTGGGACAAGGAGCCAGTGTATGTGCAATAAAGAATGGTAAGTCTATAGATACAAGTATGGGATTTACACCACTAGGTCGGAATTCCTATGGGAACAAGAAGCGGTGATATGGACCCATCTGTAGTTACATATATAGCTAAATTAAGAAATCACACTCCAGAAGAAATGGATGAAATATTAAATAAAAAATCTGGTGTTTATGGTATATCTGAAGTATCTGTAGATTTTAGAGATATAGAATCAGAATATGCTGAAGGAAATCATAAGGCTATTATGGCTTTAGAAAACTTTGCATATCAAGTAGCACGGGTGTGTAGCAAAATATGCTGTGTCTATGGGTGGATTTGATATATTAACATTTACAGCAGGCGTTGGTGAAAAAGGACCAGAATCAAGAAAGAAAATTTGTTCTTATTTAAAATTCTTAGGTGTGGATATAGATTTAGAGAAAAATAAAATAAGAAATCAGGAAGTAAAGATATCAAGTGAAAATTCCAAAATAGAGGTTCATGTTGTTCCTACAAATGAAGAACTTTTAATTGCAAGAAGGACTCTAGAAAAGATAAAATAAAAAAAGAAAGGAAGTAAATATATGAAAATTTTAGTATTAAATTGTGGAAGTTCATCTTTAAAATATCAATTAATGGATATGGATGATGAATCTGTAATGGCAAAAGGATATTATGAAAGAATAGGTCAAGATAATTCTTTTTTAACACATAAAGTAAATGGAGAAAAATATGTTATTAACAAGGCAGTACCTACACATAATGAAGCAATAAGCATTGTTATAGAACAATTAACTAATAAAGATTATGGAGTAATTAATAGTTTAGATGAAATAGATGGAATAGGACATAGAATAGTACATGGTGGAGAGAAATTTAAAGAATCTGTTCTAGTTACAGATGAAGTAATAGAAGGAATCAGAGAGTGTGCAGATTTAGCACCAGTACATAATCCAGGAGCATTAATGGGAATAGAAGCATGTAAAAAATTAATGCCTGGTAAAAAAATGGTTACTGTATTTGATACAGCATTTCATCAAACAATACCAGAAGAAAGATATTTATATCCTATACCTTATAGATATTATGATAAATTTAAAGTTCGTAAATATGGTTTCCATGGAACAAGTCATTCTTATGTATCAAAAAGAGTAGCTGAAGTTATGGGAAAAAATATAGAAGACTTAAAAATTATTGTTTGTCATATAGGTCAAGGTGCAAGTCTTTGTGCAGTTCAAGGTGGAAAGAGTGTAGATACTAGTATGGGATTAACACCACTAGGTCGGAATTATGATGTGTGCTAGAAGCGGAGATTTAGACCCATCTATAGTTACATTCTTAATGAAAAAAGAAGGTTTATCATCAGATGAAATGGATAAAATGTTAAACAAAGAATCAGGAGCTTATGGAATATCTGGAGTATCACCAGATATAAGAGATATAGAAGCAGAAGCGGAAAAAGGAAATAAAAGAGCGGAGCTTGCTTTAAAAGCATATGATTTAAATATAGCTCAGTATATAGTAAAACATGCTGTTTCTATGGGTGGCGTTGATGTTATAGTATTTACAGCAGGTGTAGGTGAGAATCAAAAAAATAGAAGAATGGGTATATGTAACCATTTAAGTTTTATGGGATTAGAATTAGATGCTAAGAAAAATGAAGTAAGAAGTGAAGAAGCAGAAATCTCTAGCCAAAATTCTACTATAAAGGCATATGTAATTCCTACAAATGAGGAATTGGTAATAGCAAGAGATACTTTAAATTTAGTAAAGTAATATTGTAATAATATTGTAATAAGATTGTGATTAAAAAGTCACAGTCTTTTTTTATTATATATGTTAAGATTATTAAGTATATAAAAAAGATTTATTAAAAGTTACATATCTATCCTAACATTATTTTAAATTATTTTGTATTTTAAAACTTTTTTTAGACTTAATTTGTCTAATAATTATAAAGGCAAATAAAGGGGGAACACATGGAACAAAATGAAAAGATAAAAATACTAATAGAACAATTTAAAAGTGGTAATAAAGATTCATTTGTAGAATTGATTAATTTAAGTCGTGATCCAGTATACAAAATTATTTATGCAATTATAAACAATCAAGAAAATAGCATAGAAGTTTTAGATGAAGTTATATATAAAGCATATACAAATTTAGATAAACTAAGACATCCAGAATTTTTTAAAACTTGGATTATACGAATTGCAATAAATGAATCTAAAAATTATTTAAAGAAGAATTCAAAAATAATTTATATGGAGGATTGTGATAAAGAAAAAAGTTTACCAAATAATGTAGAAGAAAAAATAGATTTCGAAACTGCACTAAATACATTAGGATTAGAAACAAAATCAGTTATAATTATGAAATGTTATATGAATTTTACATTTGATGAAATTGCTATTAGTTTAGATAAGCCAGTAGGTACAATAAAGACATGGTATTACAAGGGATTAGACAAACTTAAGACACAACTTGATGGCATACAAGGGGAGGTGACTAACCATGAGTAATAACTATGAAGATATTATAAAAAATGAAGTAAATAAATATATGGAACAAATAGAAGTTCCTAAAAATATAGGGGGGATAATTATGGAGGATTTTGAAAAAATAAAAAGGGAAGAAGCGGAAGTTCAAAATTATAAGTATGATGAAGCGGTAAATAAAAAGAAAGGTTCAAAAAATAAAAAAGCTTTAAAGATATCTATAGCAGCAGTATCAGCAGTAGTGTTAATAGGAACAGGCGTATTTATAGGAAGTAGATTTTTAGGAAGGAGCACTACTACAATAAATAATAATGGTGCTCAAAATAGTAATATGGCAACAAATAATCAAGTATTTGATAAAAAAATTACAATAAGAAATAATCAAATTGAAAATTTCGGAAAATTAAATCAGTTCCTTAGAAATGTACATAATGGGACAGAAGATGAAATAGAAATTGAAACTTATTTAGAACCAGAATGGGAATTAGTACAATCTACTAAGGAACCATCTAAATTGTATGTAAAATATGATGGAACAAAATATAATGTTAAGTATGACATAGCAGAAGGAATGCGCTATTCAAAACAAACAGTAGAAGGAGAGTTTTCAGATATATTAATTAGAAAGACAATTTCACAAAGTACAGAATATATAGAAATGGAATTAACATTTTATAAAATAAATGATAACAAATTAGAAATTTTACCAGTATTTTTCTTCAAATTATCAGATGTTGGAATAAACCCAGCAGAAGGTTCTGTTAAAGATGTATTAGCTCAAGATTATAAAACATATAAGAAGATGAATGATGAGATTTCTAATGAAGTATACGATGGTTTATATAACTTAGAAAAGGATTTAAGTGATAAGTTTGGAGAGACAATTTATAAGCAAAAATTGCAACAATTAGGTATAAAAGATGAATCTAGTGTTATTAATTTGATTAAAGATAAGGAAACAAATGTACAACAAGAATTAGGAACTAATCAAAAAAGAGAGATTACAAAAGAAGAAATTTCGAGCATAGAAAAATTTATAAATAGTGGAGAAAATAATCCATTTTTATTTCTAGATTATAATAATCCAGAAGATATATTTAAGAATGAGAAAAATAACTATGATGTTAGTTATTCTCCTGGAAGAATTTTATTATATGCTGTACGTTCAAGTAAGTATACGTCACATGCTACTGAATCACAAAATAAAGTTATTTGGAAAGAGTCTAATGGAGAAGAAATGCAAGATACATGTGTAATAAGTGAAAATGATATGATAAAATTCCTACAAGAAAAGTTAGACTATTCGTATACTAAAGATACAGTTAGAAAAGCCTTTAAAAATTGTCTTTATAGTGAATTAAACAATGTCTATGTTTGTATTATAAGTGATGCTCTTGGAACAAATTTCACTATAAAAAATGGATACAAACAAGGCAACAAATATTATCTAACATTAAAATCTAATGAGTCAAATAATGAAAATGTTGAAGTAGTTTTGACAGAGAAAAATGGTACATACTATTTTTACTCTTGCAATACAAATAAAGTTAAGGAATTAAATAAAGAACAAATATCAAAGCTAGAAACCTTTTTAAATAAATATGAAAATAATAGTTTTACATTATTAAACTATGTTGATAGTACAGATTTATTAAAAAATATTAATAATCAACCACATAAAGACGTGTTAAAGTATTCTATAGCTCAAAGTCCTTATTGTTCAGAAGCTACAAATACGCAAATAAATATAATTTATAAAGGTAATCCAATAGATGCAGGTGGGACATATATTATAACCGAAGATAATTTGATAAAATATTTTCAAGAAAAGCTTAATGTTTTATATTCAAAACAGCAACTAAAAACAGCATTTGCAGATTACTTTAATAATGATTTAAATATGTATTCATTTTGGATGAGTGATTCAGCACATACTAAAGCTATAATTAAAGAAGCTTGTAAAATAGATTATTGCTATTATTTAACTTTAAACCATGGACAAAAAGTAGTTTTGTTTGAAAGAAGTAATGGTGAGATTTTCTTTGAATCATGTACTGGATATGATGGATCAATAGGATTTTAAATAAAGAATTAAGATAATACATAGAAACTAAAAAAGAATGTAACAAAATTGTAATATAATTGTTACATTCTTTTTTACTTATTATGTTATAATACTATAGAGATATTATTTATGCTAAGGAGGAAAATATGAAAAAGAAGAAAACAGAAGAAGAAATAGTAAATAACGAAGAAATAATAAATGAAAATATAGAAGGAAATGGCCAAATAGATGAAGAACCAGAAACTGTGGAAGATATTGTAGAAGAAAACGAAGAAATTGATGTTAAAGAAGCAATAGAAGAATCAGAATCAGAGACAAAATTGAATCAAGAAGTTCAAGAAGAAATAGAAAATAATAGTCAACAATCAGAAACCATATTTTCTAAAAGAATAGAAATTCCATTAGTTGGATTAATTCTTACAGTATTAATTTTTATTATAATTATTATTTCACTCATTATTTTTAAAGATAAAATTTTTGGTTTTAACTCAAATAAACTAAAAGATAATAATGTATATAGCAATCAGCTTTCTGGAGATAATTTATTGAATGAAGAAGAAAAAATTGGATTTGATATAGTTTCAAAGTGGTTAGAAGATTATAAAAATGCTAGTTTAGAAATTACAAGTAAAATATTATCATATAATATAAATAGTATTAGTCTAAATAGTAAAAAAGATGATAAATTTATTATAATGGCTACTTATGATGTAGTTCCTGCATCTATTGATAATACTATTTGGAGTAATGACAATGGGGAGAAACAAGGAGATACAATAAAAAATAAATCTCGGGTATTTTACTATAGAAAAAGTAAATGATAAATATGAAATGACTTATGCAAGTGTTACTAAGCCAGATATCAATGAAAACAATTTAACAGAAGAAAAAGCTATTCTTATAATAAAAAATGATTTTTCAGATTCAGATAGATTAAGCCTAAATAGTGATTCTAGTATGATTGATACATTAACAGAAGATAAAAAAAGTCAGGTCGTAAGTGTCTTAGGTAGTTCAATTGATGACTATTTTAAGATAACAGGAACTTATAGAAACACATATATATTAGGAACTTTCTTGGTAAATAAGAAAACTCAAGACAAATGGTTTGTAGATATTGAAGGAGAGACTTTTAAGTTAGAAAAAGCAACTGGAATATTAAATATTGCAGAATTTGAAGTTCAAGGTGATCTTACAATGACTGTAGATCAAGCTATTTTAGTAACTCTTGGTAGTTTTCCAAAAAATAAAAGACAAAATGTACAAGTAGCAGAAAATTGGCTAGATAGCATACAAAACAAAGAACAAGTAGAAAGTAAATTAGGAAATTTAGATGATTATTATGCTTTAAAAACAAACTCATCTAAAGGATTTATTTTAATAAAGAAAAATGGTCTTGCAAAAGAATTTGTGGACTTAAATGGAACTGTAACAGATTTATTAGGGGTAGAAGATATAACGACTATTTTAGAGTAAGAAAAGTTTAACTAAAAAATGATATTTATAATATTATGCCTTAAAGGTAATAGTTTAAAGTAACAAAACTATTAATTATAAATATTATTTTTTATTTTTGTATTATTGTAAAATATTGTTAATACATTATTTAGTCAAAATAATAAAGAAAATAGAAAATTTTAACAAAAATAGTCGATATAATTATTTACAAAATACATTATTCAGTATATATTATAATATATATGTAATAAGGGGAGGAGTAAGAAAAAGTGAGTAATTTACAAAAAATTATTATTATTATTTTTGTCATTATTCTAGTTATAGGATTAAGTGTAGGAGGATACTTTATTCATCAATACAATAAATCAAGTAAAAACAATCCAAGAGATTTATTATTAGAATATTTTTCAGATTTATCTAATAAAGATTACGAAAAAATGTATGACTATTTAACAGATGAAAGTAAATCTGCTATTTCAAAAGAAGATTTTGTAGCTAGAAATAAAAATATATATAATGGAATAGAAGCTAGTAATATACAAGTAGAGATAAATCAAGTTAATGAAATTAATAACGATAAAACACAAATTACATATACAACATATATGAATACACTTGCTGGTAAAATAAATTTTACTAATACTGTAGATTTTTTGAAAAATAAAGAAAAAAAGTATTATTTAAATTGGTCTTCTAAAGTTATATATCCAGAATTAGAAGCAACAGACAAAATCAGAGTTGCTACAGTAGAACCAAAAAGAGGACAAATATTAGATAGAAACAATGTTGTTTTAGCAGGAAAGGGAGTAGCTTCATCTATAGGATTAGTTCCAGGAAAAATGAGTGAAAATAGGGAAGAGGATATAAACAAAATATCACAAATATTAAATATTTCTGTAGAGAAAATCAATTCAGAACTTTCCGCTTCTTATGTTAAAGATGATACATTCGTTCCATTAAAAACTATTTCTAAATTAGATAAGCAAACTGAAGAAGCTCTTTTACAAATTAAAGGTATAATGATAAAAGAAACAGAAAAAAGAGAATATCCATTAGGAGAGAAATTATCACATTTAATAGGATATATTCAAAATATTAATGCAGAAGAATTAGAGAAAAATAAGGACAAAGGATATACAGCAAGTAGTGTAATTGGTAAAACAGGATTAGAAAAGACTTATGAAAGTAGATTAAAAGGTTCCACAGGATATGAGATATATATTAGTAATAGTAATGGAAATAAAAAGCATACAATTGTAAAAAGAGAAGGAAAAGATGGAGAAGATATAAAATTAACTATAGACTCTAATTTACAAACAAAAATATATAATGATTATGCTACAGAAAAAAGCGCTACTTGTGTAATTAATCCTAAAACAGGAGAAATACTTGCACTAGTTAGTACACCATCATATGATTCGAATGACTTTATTAATGGAATATCTCAGGAAAAATGGAATCAGTTATCAAATGATGCAAGAAAGCCATTTTATAGTAGATATCAAGCTAGATTCGCTCCAGGCTCTTCTTTTAAACCAGTTATTGGTGCAATAGGATTAACAACTAATAAATTTACTGCAGAAGATAACTTTGGTAAAAGTGGAACTAGTTGGCAAAAAGATTCTAGTTGGGGAAATTTTAGAGTTACAACTTTAGCTACATATGGAGGGGTAGCAAATTTAAGAAATGCACTTGTATATTCAGATAATATTTATTTTGCAAAAGCTGCACTTAAAATTGGTACAGGTACTATTATAGAGCAATTTAAAAAAATAGGTTTTAACACAGAAATTTCAAGTGAATTAAGTGTATCCAAATCACAATATGGAAATGATGGAAAAATTACTTCAGAAGCACAGCTTGCAAATACTGGGTATGGTCAAGGAGAGGTTCTAGTAAATCCAATACATATGGCATCAATATATTCTGCGTTTGTAAATAACGGTAATATGATAAAACCATATTTGGAATATAAAGAACAAACATCACCTGAATACTTAGTTACAGGAGCATTCTCAGGAGAAGCAGCAAATACTATAAAAGAAGATTTAATTCAAGTTATAGAAAGTCCAAGTGGAACAGGACATAGTGCAAAAATATCTGGTGTTACACTTGCAGGAAAGACGGGTACAGCTGAAATAAAAGCTTCTACTACAGATACTACAGGAACAGAACTTGGATGGTTTAATGCCTTTATAGCAGATGAAAATAGTAAAAAACAGATGTTAGTTATTAGTATGATTGAAGATGTAAAAAATCGTGGTGGAAGCCATTATGTAGTGCCAAAAGTAAAGAAGATATTTGAATATTAATATAAATTTAAAAGTGTATAAATCATTATGATAGTTATTATCAAAATAATATAATTTTTTATATACAATTATATTGTTAGAAAAAATAAAGGTAGGGCATATAAGAATTAGATAATTTTTATTATTAAATAGAAAGAATATGTATAATAGTATATTCTTTCTATTTTTTGTTAATGTGCTTATATAAATAATATTTTACTTATCATCTATAACAAATTTGATATAATTAATTGTTATACTACTCATAAAAGAATTGGCTGAATTTGTTCACCATCTAATGCAAGTTCTAATGTTTTTACAATCGAATTTGGATCGAATACTAAAGAACGAGGTTTGGTAATTGGATTATCTTGTCTAAATGGAACAAAATAATAATTATTTCTATTAAGTAATTTTCCAATGTTTTCTGCACTTCCACTTAATCCATCATTTGTAGAAATTGCAATAACTAATGGGTTATTGTTTCGCATGTGAGATTTTGCAGCCATTAAAGCTGGAGAATCTGTAATACCATTTGCAAGTTTAGCAATAGTATTTCCACTACATGGAGCTATGAGCATAATATCTGTTAAATGTTTTGGTCCTATTGGTTCTGCATCCTGAATAGTATGAATTATATTTTTACCAGTTATATTTTCGATTTTGCTAATAAATTCTTTAGCTTTTCCAAATTTAGTATCTAACTCATAACTGTTATATGACATGATAGGAACTATATCTGCTTCTTGTTTCTTTATATTTTCCATTTGTTCTATAGTTTTATTAAATGTACAAAATGAACCTGTTAAAATAAAACCTATTTTTTTATCTTTTAATTTCAAATTTAGTATACCTCCTTTAACATAATTTCTTGTATATAATATGAAATTATGTTAATAAACGTACGCAAAACTATATTTCTTTTAAAGTTATATAGATAAATTTATTTTATAGTTAAAGATTAAAAATATATTAAAATATATTTGTGTAGACATTGCATGTGAGGAATATGTTTATGAGTTCATTGAAAAACTATTATTTAGAATTATATATTTTGAAGATTTAAAATATTATTTAAGTAGTTTTTAACTAAAATTAAATTTATACTATGTTGAATAATTCAATAAGTTAACTGAAAATGAAACAATAATAATTAAAACAAAAGTTTGTATAAATTCTAAAAAAAGTATTGACAAAAGAACTGATGTTTGTATATAATGTGTACATAGAAAAAATGTTCGCTTAGGAGGATTTAATATGAAAATTGTAAATAAGAAAAAGTTTTTAACTACTAATATAGTAATAATATTATTTATTTTTACTATATTATTGTTAATATCAAAATGTACATTATCTCATGCAGATATAGAATATACTAAAACATATATAGAATATGGAGATACTTTATGGAATATAGCTCAAGAACAACAAAACAATAATAATTATTATAAAGATAGAGAAATAAGAGAAATAGTAAGTGATATAAAAAAAGTAAATAACCTAAAATCATGTAATCTATCGGTGGGACAAGAAATAAAAATTCCAACAACATAAATACTAAGAAACATATAGCTTCTTAGTATTTTTTATTTGAATTAGCAACTTGATGTTATTGGGTATATCTATATAACTAAAAAAATACCACCCAATTCAAATAAGATGAACTGGGTGGTTGGAGATAAATTTACTTACTGGATTGCTCATATAAATCGACAAGTTCTTTCTGCTGGCCTACGATTTTTAGATATAAGCTCCAATGTTTCCGAGACTCTGCATCTGAAATAGCTCTGAGATATGCACCATCTGTACATATCTTTTTAATGGTTTTGAAATTAGTACTAGCAAGTGCCTGACACTGACGATCATAATAAAGTTGTGCAAAAGTCATAATATTTTCCTCCTCTTGATCAAATTGCTTTATGCATTTTAAATAAGTAGGTAAAGCAAATCAACCCTACAAATTTTCGAACTGAATAGTTCTATTTACTTGGCAAATGATATTAAAAAATATACTAATTATAATATATAGTTAGACTTATTAATATCAAAATATCAAATGCTTAATATTAGTATATTACATTTTGCTTAAAAAATCAAAAAAATAAACAGAATAAGGAGGTTTTTCACACTTGCTATTTTAACATAATACAGAAACATGATAAAATATGTAAAATATTTAAAAAAATGTGATTTTTACACTGAAAATTCTTGCAAAAATGTGATAAAAATCGTAAAAGTGCTTGCAAAAATGTGATTTTTGATTGAAATGATAGCTAAGAAACCTAAATATTCTACATTTGATAGATATGAAATTGATTTTTTAATCCAATTAAAAAATGAAATTATTCCAATTGAAGTAAAATCATCTGAAAATGATAACAATACAAGTTTTAATAAATATAATGAAATATATAATCCAAAGTTAAGAATTAGATTTAGCACGAATAATTTAAGTTATGATGGAAATGTGTTAAATATCCCATTATTTATAGTAGAATTTTTTAAACAATTAATTAATTTACTATAAAAATTATCATATATAGATAAAATAATAACACATAAGAATAAATTATAAGATGATTAATAAAATGAGTATTTATAAAAATATGTTTATATAGAATTTGTAGTTAAATCATATAATAAAAGGACAAAAGGCTCACTTTTAATACAAGCTAGCTTTTTGTCCTTTTAAATATATTAGTTAGATTATTCCAATATTGTCAGAAATATTATATTTATAAATCTGCTAGAGGATTACTTTCTACTGCATTTCTAATTTGTGTATTGTCAACATGTGTATAAATTTCAGTAGTAGATATACTTTCGTGCCCTAATAATTCTTGAAGAGCTCTTATATCAACATTTCCGATATTTATACATTAATGTTGCAGCAGTGTGACGAAGTTTATGAACAGAGTATTTATTAGTATCAAGTCCTGCTCTTCTTAGTTCTTGTTTTACAATGTATTGAACAGTTCTATTACTAATACGTTCCCTGCGCTCACTTAAGAATAAAGCGTCACGAGAATTGGCTTTTACACAATCTCTTGGGCGAACATTCATATATGAATTTATGGCATTTATACAAGCTTTATTTAAGTAAATTGTACGTTCTTTATTACCTTTACCAATTACATTAAGTTTTTCGTCTTTAAAGTTTATATCGCTAATATTAATACCAACCAATTCAGATAAACGCATACCACAATTTAAAAATAAAGTAATAATTGCATAGTCTCTTTCCTTATTTCTATCATCATCACTCATTGCAATTTCTAGAAGCTTTTTACTATCATCTAAAGATAAATATTTTGGAATACGTTTATCTTGTTTTGGAGTTTCTAAATTTTGTGCAGGATTTTTTTCTAATAAATTTGTTTTTTGTGTTAGATAATTAAAAAATACACGTATACTTGCAACTTTTCTGGCACGAGTTGCAGCTTTGCTTTGATAATTATTTTTTAAATAAAATAAATACACATCAAGTTGAAAAAGATATTTATTATCTTCCTCAAATGAAACGTTATATACAAATAAATGATCGAAAAGATCAAGATAATACATTAGGCGTTATGATAGATATCACAACCTCTTATATAAAAAGAAAGAAAATAGAAATAGAAAGAGATGTCGATGAATTAACAAAAATATATAATCGAAATGGTTTAAAAATAAAAATCAATAAGTTATTAGAAGATAAAAATATAGCTCAATATGCTTTGATATTTATAGATTTAGATGGCTTAAAACAAATAAATGATGTCTATGGACATTATTGTGGAGATCTTTATTTAAAACAAATGACAAATGTTTTAAAAACTATTTCGGGAGAAAAATGTTTGGTAGGACGCTTGGGTGGAGATGAATTTATTGAAAAACCGTTTGATTTAAATGTGGTGACGGCAAAAGTACAGGCAGTGCTCAGACGGACGTATGAATTTCAGGGCAGTGTCGATGTGATGCAATGGCACGGGGCATACTTAAATCTTGCCGATGCAACGATTGAGTATCAGAAGAACAAAATGGAACTGACGAAAAATGAATTTCGTCTGTTTCAGATGCTGTTAGAACATGCCGGGAAGATTGTATCAAGGGATGCACTGATTACAAGACTTTGGGAAAGTGACGAATTTATCGATGATAATACATTGACCGTCAATATGACAAGGCTTCGTAAAAAACTGGAACAAATTGGTCTAAAAGAAGTGATTCAGACCAAAAAAGGAATCGGATATATGGTGGCAAAATGAGAATATTTGCAGGATTTTTAAAAGAGCGGGCAAGGGAAATTTTGCTTTATATAATAACGCTGGCACTTTTGAAATTTGTATTTTTCCTCTATAATTTTCCATCTGATGCGTTGAATTATGGTTTTTTGCTGGTTCTTGTGCTGGCTGGAATTTTATTTTTCATTGATTTTTGCGAGTTTTATAAGAGGCATAAAGAGCTTGTTTTAGTAGAGAAAAATATGCAGGATGCGCTCCTGGATTTGCCGGAACCGGATACTTTAATTGAAAATGATTATCAGGATTTGCTCGATAAATTAGAAGAAATCCGAAGAAAATTAAAGTCCGAAGAATTGATTTTTAGACAGGAAATGCAGGATTATTATGGGATGTGGGTGCACCAGATTAAGACACCAATATCTGCAATGCGGATGCTGTTACAAACGATGGAAGAGGAGTATCCAGAAGAGAAAAAACTACGGGAATTAAAAGCAGAATTGTTTCGGATTGAACAGTATGTGGAAATGGTGCTGACGTATCTTAGAATGGAAGATATGGCTTCGGATTTGAAATTTGAGCATTATCCGCTTGATGATTTAATTCGGGCAAGTATTCGCAAATA